>Ga0209631_10000015_pt1 | contig 188991 bp, 171 predicted proteins | sample COG_08_FD_184752 | JGI IMG/M metagenome (GOLD analysis project Ga0209631, IMG submission 184752) | Pelagic Microbial community sample from North Sea - COGITO 998_met_08 (SPAdes) (version 2) | ecosystem: Environmental > Aquatic > Marine > Neritic zone/Coastal water | place: Helgoland, sampling...
CCGAGGTTGCCCAGTGCAACAACCTGACCCGCGGCATTAAACTCAAAGCGTGTCACCGTATAGGTATCTACTGGCAATCCACTATCGTCATCGGTGTCCCAAGTCTGGGTCCAAACGTAAACGACATTACCCTGACCCACCGCCTCGATTAACTCCCACTTGTCTGGAGCCCACGTGTCAGCATCACCGCTCGCTAACCACTCGAGCACCTGCTCTTTTCCAATGGGAGCATCGATAATGCCGCGAGCGACCGAAATATCCATCGTCTCATCACCACGCTGAATAACCGCGTTTACCAATTCACCTGGCTTCCCACGAAAGTCGAGCTTGCCCATATTTTCTTCGTTGATCTCCAGCCCTCGTACCGAGAGAAATTGATCATCTGGCTGAAGAATACCTTCAACAGGACTACCGGGGATCACCGTGCCTACTATCATCCTGCCTTGCTCGTCATTTGGGTCCCAAGTAAATCCGAAACCCACATACCGACGGCGGTATAGCTGCCCGTCTTGAGCCATTAGCGCCTGGACGGCCGCTAGCGTTTCGGTCTTTCCTGTGGCATTCGCGGTCACCCACTTAGTTGCTGTTGCAATGTTGGGATTTTCAGCCGGTGCGGGCACCTCACCAGCACTGCAAGCCGTCAATAGGGCAATAGCACTCATACTCAGTACACCCGTAACGGCGCGGTGTGTGATCAATTTCAACACGATAAGTTCCTCTATTTGTCTACATTTCTTCGATGTCTTAGCCATCAGTGATGGCTCTTCGGAGGAAACCCTATCACTCCTCGATACTAACAATCAACGCCGCGAACGCGGCTCAATGCCCTCTCGTTCACGATCGTCAATGAGCGGTTAATAGCGCTCAACAAGCCTCGGCACCGTTGCCGTGCTGATATTGCACCCGCATCCGTTGCGAGTATTGCCCCAATCGCTAATGCCTACCTATGCCAGCTCTAAACTGTACTTATGGAATAGGTCGTCTCGGACAAAGCCCAAACGGTGGTAAAGCGATTGTGCTGCGGCATTGTCCTTGGCTGTTTCAAGATCGAGTCGCGCCATCCCCAAGCTTCTGGCATGCTGCTCCGCAGCAGCCATTAATCCTCTGCCTAACCCTTGACGGCGCGCACCCTGGTCGACATAAAGATCATACAACACGTAGTACTCCACCAAGTCGACCGAACACAGGGCGGGGTACAACTGGGTGAAGCCTAACAGCACACCATCGCTGTCCTCGGCGAGAAAAATCACCGATCGCCGCTCACTAAGGTTGGTGCTGAGCCAGGACCTTGCTGCCGCCAGATCGGACGCACAGGCATAAAATTGACGGTAGGCGTCGAATAAAACACTGAGCTCACTGAGATCGTCCAGTGACGCCGGACGATATCGGCCTTCTTCTGACATAATCGGTTACCTCCACACTGCCAGCCGTCGACTCCTGGTGGTGTTGCTGACTCGCTAGATTCGCGAATCTCCGTGGACACGGCGTAGCTGGTTGCCCCGCTGAAGGGCTATTGGCCATCCATACTCTCAATGCTCGTTTTTTACTAGCACGCCACCCTTTATAACGACCGACACCGTTTGCAAGCGATGAATGGCCGCAAGCGGATCCCCTTTTACCGCCACCAAATCCCCGTAGCGGCCCATCTCAATAGCGCCCACATCTGCCTCCAAGCCCATATGTTTAGCGGCGACTGACGTCGCCGACTTAATCGCATCCATGGGACTCATGCCCCGCTCGACCATAATGGCAAACTGCCAGCCGCCCATGTCATGGGGTAAGACCCCAGCGTCGGTGCCATACAGAATGGGTACACCCGCGCGATAAGCCTTCTCAAACACTAGCCGCTGAGCGTCGGTGGTATCACTATTTCGCTGCAAAAATTCGGCCGGGTAGCCCTGTTCTCGACCCACGGTATCGGTATAGGTGCCGTTGTAGACATCCATCGAAAAGGCCACACCCTGCTGTGCGGCGAGCGCGATGGTGTCATCCTCTAAAAGCGACGCGTGTTCAAGAGAGTCAACGCCCGCTGCGATTGCATCCTGCCCCGACTGATCACTGTGCACATGGGCGGTGACCTTGACATCTCTGGCATGGGCCACGCGTACTACCGCTGTAAGATCTTCCCGGGTCATTTCAGGCGCCCCTGGATCTATGCCCAAGGAGAACACCGCTCCTGAAGCAATCACCTTGATGAAATCAGCGCCCGCATCGATCGCCGCCTCAGTGCGGGCCGCAAATGCCTCTGGGCTGCTGGCGATGCCCCGCTGGGAATCCGGCGGTAGTTGATCAACCCGTATACCGGGAAATCTCAAATCACCACCCCCACCGGGTATGGTCAAGTAGGGGCCGGCTGTTTGTAAACGCGGCCCCAATGCTTCACCCGCCTCTATGAGGCGACGTGCTTCATAGAGGGTGCTAGGAAACCAAGCACCCGTGTGACGCACCGTGGTAAAACCCGTTGCTAAGGTCGTTCGAGCATTTTCGAGAACCAGTGCCAAGTGATCGGCCGGTGTGCGTGTGATGTACACACGGTAATCTACGGAGTCTTCGGGATTGGTATCAAAGTGCACATGAGTATTGATAAGCCCGGGCAAGCAGGTGTAGTCACCAAGATCGATCGTTTGTATGGTGGTGTTATCGTCACCGGGTTGCGCTACGACATGGTCACTGTTAGCTCGCGGCGTCGGCCTTACGGCTTGGATGCGATCCCCTACCAGGACAACGTCCTGATTCGACAGCGCATGATCTTCAAGGCCGTCGATGAGGGATCCGCAGCGAATAACGGTGGTAGTAGGCAACTCGGGTGAAGTCAATGGGACTGGCGGTGGTGTGCTATCCGAACACGCCCAGAGCCAGCACATCGCCACCGTCATGGCGACTCGTTTCATGGCAATAGTGACCTCATACTTCTCGACTGGGTTAATGGGCTAGCGTATTTTCCGCCGCTACCGGTACTGAACTATCGGCAATTTGTGCACCCTTTTACCATTATAGTATTCACAAGGGAAACGGCACACAAACTCAAGCGGCGCAGACAATCCTCGGCAAGGGACGGTGGCGTAGCAACGTAAACGGTGGGTAAAACAAGCGCGTCCACCAAAAACCCCGCACTCGGCGGGGCTTCAAATGTGGCGCGCCCGGCACGATTCGAACGTGCGACCCCCTGATTCGTAGTCAGGTACTCTATCCAGCTGAGCTACGGGCGCGAAAGCCGCGTAGTATATCGACTAGGCACTAAGGGTCAAGCCCATCACCCTGCGCGACGCTAAGCCCCGACTGCCCTCTACTGGGTATCCGGCGAGCAACACCTTACTGCCGTTTAAGTACCGAAAAAATGCCCCACAACGAAGGCAGGAGCAATAGGGACACCGGTACCGCAGTTACCACGATAAAACTTTGTAGTTTCGCGACCCCCCCAGAAGGACCCGCTAGCAGCACCATGGCAGTAACGCCCATTGCTAGCCCCCAAAATAGACGCAACCATCGAGGTGGATGTTCAAGACCCGAGGAAACGACCGCCAGGCTGTAGGTCATAGAGTCGCCGGTGGTCGCCACAAACAGCACCGTTAACACTAAAAAAAGTGCGGAAATGAGGCCATTTAATGGCACTGCATTGGTAATCGCCAATAGTGCGGCGGGCAAATTAAAACCCTCAAAAGGGTCAGTGATAATGCCCGGCGTTGCTATCTCAAAGCCCAGGCCCGTCCCGCCAAGAATTGAAAACCACATCATCGTCAGCAAGGGTGAAATGATGGACATGAGTAAAATGACTTCTCGGGCAGTACGGCCGCGACTAATCCGAGCAATAAATATGGCCATCATGGGGCTGTAGCCAATGAACCAACCCCAGAAGAACACCGTCCAGAGCGACAGCCAGCCTGGGTCACCAAACAGGCCCGCCTCGCCCCGATAAAGCGCCTGCGGGCCAAGCCATTGTAGATGGACAACCAACGCTTCAAAAAACGAGGTGACGATAAATCCGGTGGGGCCCGCCAACAACAGAAAAGCGAGCAATGCGCCGCCGAGAATAATGTTTATGCGGCTCAATATTTGAATGCCTTTATGCATGCCGCTGACCGCAGAGCTTAGATACACTACCATTAGCAGGGCTATAGTGATCAATTGCGCGGTCTTGCTGTCGCTCGTGCCATAGAGCTCACTCATCCCATAGCTCACCTGCAGCCCCAAAAACCCAATGGGCCCAACCGTTCCCGCAAACACCGCTAGCACAGAGACGATATCAGCAATATCACCCCAACGTCCGCGCACACCCTTCTCGCCTAGGAGTGGATAGAGTAACGTCCGCGGGGCCAGGGGCAGACCTTTTTCACTATGAAGTCTCATGAGTATGATCGCCCCTAGACTGCCCAATATAGACCAGGCTAAAAACCCCCAATGAAGAAACGATTGGGACAGGGCGTATTTGACTGCGTCGGCTGAATTAGGAACAACCTCGCCAAACACCGGTGGTGGGACCACGAAGTGAGCAAGCGGTTCAGCCGCCGCCCAAAACACGCCGCCGCCGGCCAGCAAGGTACATAACACCATGGCGATCCATTGAAAGGCAGGAAATTCTGGCGCACTGATATTACCTAAACGGACACTCGCGCTTGGACGAGTAGCCACATAAATAGCTATCGCAAAATTAGCCAGTAACAACAGCTGCCAGAAAAAACCGAAGTATCGGGCGCTCCAGTTAAAGCTTACATTCACAACGCGGTTAAAGAGGCTATGGTCGTAGAAAAAAAGTGCTAAAAATAAACAGACCAAGGCAGTTGAGGTGACAACCACTCGGGTACGAGTCGACTGATCAGCCACGACTGCAGAACTATCTGACATAACAGAGGATCCAAACAACAAGGGAGGTGAATATGGTAACGGATGAATCGATTACATGCACGGCAAGCTAACAACTGTACCCTCGGCCTATTTCGGGCGGTTAGTCTTCTTCACCGGCTCCACGGGATGACACTGCAGACGAGGCGACTAGGGTCATATGGGCGAGTACTTTGAGGCGCTCCCACAGCGACACTTCTACTTCTATACCGTTGACCATGGCCCGATCACGGACTGCCATGAGATCCGACTCCTCGTGCTTAGCTAATAAGTCATAGCGAAAATCCGAGCGCATCGTAGGCAGTAAGTCCACGTGGTTAGCCATGACTATAGTAATGCCGCTGTTAGGCTCATTTTCTTCAGGCACTTCCTCCACCGAATACACGCGTATTGATGGCGCTGATGAATTTGCACGAAAGCCCACGACCTGCTCTGTTAGGGGTATTTGTGCATTACGCCAAAAGGCGGTGATATTCATACCCCGTCCCGCGAGGCGCGCAAGGTAACCCATGATCAGCTGCCGCTGCCGGCAACGGCGAATTTTAATGACCGACAAACCTCGAGCCCGGGCCTTAGCAAACGCTAATTCAAGCGCAAGATTAGACGAACGCAGTACACTGAGATCTTGGCCATCGATGACCGCTAGATCACCGTCCTGATACAAAATTTGCGGCAGAGTGTCGGGATCCTCTTCCATTAGGTGCTGCAAGCCGGCATTCAACGCTTCAAGCCCGTGCAAGTCAAAACTTTCCATCCACGCGACCATATCGGCAGCATCATCCGCGTGACCATCAGAAAAGCCAATGCCTATAAACGCTTTACGCGACAGCCCCTGTAGTTCATTAAACGAGACATTCATCATTTTCACCAGTACTCATCGACGCGACTACTTTGTGGCTAGTTGCGCGGCAGATTCGCCACTACTATCTGATGGCATTAACGGAAAACTCCAGTCATCAAATGCACTCAAGTCAGCGGGTTCTTCATTTAATTCATCGATCAACGGAGCACCTTGAAAAAAGGTCACGCGCACCCACCGATCGCTGCGCGGGTCAAACCGATTGGCGCCTAAAAATGAAAGCTTTGTTCGCAGCAAGTGGATAGGCTTCATATCCCGATGCCAGAGATTAGCGCGTATCTCACCGTAGGGGGTTGCTGCCATTGTTTGAATGCGCCGAATAATGTCCATGAACTTAGGCTGGGCCATGAGGAACTCAATGGTCAATGCCCGGGGATGCTCCTCAAGGTAATCGCTTATCGCCCGGTATGTGCGCTGTGCACGGGGCGCAATGGCAAGCGACAGTTCCTTTTCCACACCGTCCTCGGCACCGCGTACACCTAACCTCGGCTCCTCTTTTTCCACAGAGCGATACCAAAACCAATGGCAGGAGACTGGGTCGTCAAAATCCTCAGACAATGCCCAGTCTAAGTGGGTTTCGATGACTTGCTTGAGCTGTACCAGCGGCATGTCGGGAGTGAGATCCAACTTCTCATCAACGCCCATCGCATCCTCGAGGACGTCGACCTGTGCTGGGTACAATTCGATGAGCAGCGCGTTTAACAGTTCCTGTGACTCCAGCGATAACGCCGCTTCGCCCCAATCGGTGAGTTGTTGCCATAAATCAGGTTCAATGGCAATTTGCTCTAACCACGCGATAACCCCGGAAAGCTCCTCAATCACCGCTGCATTACGCGAGGTTTGATGAGTGTCCATAACTACTGTCTCGACAAAGTAATGATAGGCACGCCGACAAAGCAGGAGTAGCTGAGACCGATCTTCTTCACTGGGTATCTGCATTTTTGCCAGGGCCAATGCCTGCTCCCGTGCATGTATCCACTGATTAATCAATTGAGGATGGTTGATCAGAAATGGCGCCATGCCAAGGCCCGTTGAGTTACCAATACCCAAATAGCGTTGCAAATCTATGTGCAAGCCCACCGCCGAGTGCGCATGACGGTGCCGCGCAATATGCTCAACTTGAGCGATAGAAAATTGTCGCAGAACGTAGACGGCCGTCATTTGCGCCGAAAACGGCCGACGAAAATCAGCGTTTTCTTTCAAACGTCCGAAGTCAGCGATGCCAAATTTACCGTTGCCGTACACGGCTGTCGTACGATAGAGATACCCCGCTTCTTTCAATAAGGACACCGGTGGTTGACTGCCCTTTGACAGCGCATCGACAAAGACGTCAAAGTTACGAACACTTTTATTGGCCCTTGAGATAACCAGTAATCGCGGATGCTGACGTCCCGCTTCCTGTAGTGGAATATTTTCTGCAAGGGAGGTCATGAGCGCATCTTCAACGTCACCCTCAACCAAGCCAAAGGTCACGTCCCAGGCATTGGCAATCACTCGGTCTGAGCGCTGACTATCATCCAAACGTTGAGAAAAAATCACTGCATGATAGCGGCCATAAGGGGTCTGGATGCGATAGATGGCCTGACCATGACCCAGGGCATCGAGCTCGAAACGATCGCAGCTGATATGCCAGCGTTGCCGGCCCATTTGACGAATCAGGCTACGCGCAAAGCTCAAGCGGCTAGCGTTGAGCGATCCGAGTCGTTCTAAATCCATGACCAAAGCCGGGGGCCTTAGCACGGGGGTCAACTGCGCAGGCTGGGTTATTAGCTCGATCATGGCACGGGTTCATCGACGGCAGCAGCACTCTGCGGGTTGGCTACGCGAGTCAATAAGTCAAGCCAATTGCCCCCCATAATCTTGGCGAGTTCCTCAGTAGAGAAGCCACGCTGGGCCAGTGCTCGGGCAATCGTTGGAAAATCGCTATTGTCTTGAAACCACGATAATGCGTCTGGCCAACCAGCGTTGCTTGAGGATCCCTCGCCGTAATCCATGACCTTTGACCAGCGTCCGGTGCGCATCCATTCAAGCACCGATTGGGGCTGTGCTTGGCAGAGATCTGACCCCAAGCCGATACGGTCAATACCTAAGCGTTCACCGGTCCATACGACCATGTCACAAAAATCATCCAACGTGCACTGGGGACCATTTTTAAGATGGAACGGGTACAGGGAAAATCCTACTAAGCCCTCATTTGCCGCAATTGCATCAATGACTTTATCGGACTTATTGCGCAGTGCTGGATGAAAGTGGCTGGGATTGGCATGAGAAATAATCACCGACTGCTGGGAATAGTCGATCGCCTCGAGGGTAGATCGCTCAGCACTGTGGGACATATCAATGACCATACCCACGCGATTCATTTCACGTACAACTTGTTTGCCAAAGCGCGTCAGACCGCTATCCTCATCTTCATAGCAGCCGCAGGCTAATAAGCTTTGGTTATTGTAGGTGAGCTGCATAATCATCAGCCCCAAGCGACGCATGACTTCTACTAGGCGAATTTCATCCTCAATGGGCGAGCAATTTTGTGCACCAAAAATAATCCCAACGCGACCTTCCTCTTTGGCTTTATGGATATCTTCTGGCGCATAAACCGGCCGTATTAAATCAGGATACGCCTCAAAACGATTGTTCCATTCACCAAACCGCGTCAGGGTCTCGCGGGTATTTTCATGGTATGCCAAAGTAACGTGGACAGCATTAAGACCGCCTTCGTGCATCTGTTCGAAAATCGTCCGTGACCAAGCCGAGTACTGCAAGCCATCAATGACAACACCCGAAGCCTTCATGGTTAACTCCTCGCTGCTAGCGTTTGTTTTTACGGTTGGATGTACGTTGTTTTGACGGTGGTATAAAACTCACGTGCATATTGCCCCTGCTCTCTCGGGCCGAAACTTGAGTTTTTCCTGCCACCAAAAGGCACGTGATAATCAGTCCCCGCCGTGGGCAAGTTCACCATGACGCAACCACTCACCGCTCGTTTCTTGAAATCGGTAGCGGTCGCGAGGGACTGGGTAACAATGCCCGCCGTTAACCCAAACTCGGTATCATTGAGCACGCTCAACGCTTCTTCGTAGTTCTCTACGCGGATGACACAGGCAAGCGGCGCAAACATTTCATGGCGGTTTATCGCCATGTCGTTAGTGGTATCGACAAATAATCCCGGCGACATATAAAATCCGGGGGTGGTCAACTCCAAGCGCTCGCCGCCCTGCAATAGCGTCGCGCCTTCCTCAAGACCTTTTTGCACCCATGATAAATTGTCGGCCAACTGTGCCGCAGACACCACTGGACCCATATCCACGCCGTCCTCTAAGGCATGCCCTACTCGGACCGCCGACAACTTCTCGGTCAGCTTTGCCACGAAGGCATCGTAGACCTCAGCCACCACAATGAGGCGAGAGGACGCCGTACACTTTTGCCCCGTACCACTAAAAGCACCGACAAAGGCGGCATTAGCTGCCACGTCCAGATCGGCATCAGCCGCCACAATCAGGGCATTTTTAGAGCCCATTTCTAGCTGGCATTTCACCAAATGAGTCGCCGTAGCAACGGCGACTTGTCGACCTACCGGTAAGGAGCCAGTAAAGCTTACCGCATGCACACGGTCACTGTGAATAAGTGCATCACCCACCCGTCCGCCGGGCCCCATCAGCAGATTAAACGCCCCCGCAGGAAGGACGGTTTGTCGAGCAATGATCTCCGTCAACGCCCAGGCACTGCCGGGAACGAGATTGGCGGGTTTGAAAATAACTGCGTTACCAAAGGCGAGGGCCGGTGCTATTTTCCAGACCGCGGTAGCCATGGGGAAATTCCAAGGGCTGATAACCACCACCACACCAACCGGCTCGCGTCGAGTTTCGATCTCAATACCCGGGCGCACGGAATCAGCTCGATCATCAATTTGACGATGCACCTCCGCTGCGTAGTATTGAAAAAACTGTCCGGAGCGTACCACTTCTCCCACGCCCTCAGCACGGGTCTTACCCTCTTCGCGGGCCAATAGTTCGCCCAATTCCGCGCTCCGCTCGATGAGTTCGTTACCAACGGCCATCAGTACCTGATACCGAGTCTCCAAAGGCGACTGCCCCCAGCTATCGACAGCGCGATTAGCGGCATCTATGGCGGTATCCACGTGCGCCATATCAGCCTGGGCATAGTGTCCAATCACATCGCTCGTGTCTGATGGGTTAATGTTGGCGACAGTGTCAGCGGTAGTCACCCACTGACCATCAATAAATAAGGCTAACTGCTCAGACATAGGGGCTCCTTTGAGGTTTGGCAAGGCAGCGTTCGGTTTTCGAACGACAGTGGCGATGCTAAGCCCAAAAAATTAATAAGGAAAATTATTATTTTATATGTTTTGATAAGTAAAATTTATTAATTATCCTCAAGCGTTGCTATGTCTGTGAAAGCCAAACCATCCCTAAAAATGCAACAACTGCGCTATGTCTTAGCAGTGGCAGACAAGGGGAGTTTTCATGCCGCGGCAAAGGCGTTGCACCGCACCCAACCGGCGTTATCGTTAGGTATCAAAGAGTTAGAGCTGCGCCTAGGGGAACGTCTGTTTGAAAAACACCCCTCCGCTAAGCTGACCCCCTTTGGCGAGGTCTGCCTCCCTCGCTTTAAAGAACTGGCGGGACTTCACGATCGAGTAGCCAGGGATTTAGATGATCTTGCTGGGCAGCGAGCCAGCCGCATTGAAATTGCCACCGTACCCTCTATCGCCCGTCGGTTCATGCCCAACGTCCTTAACCGTTTTATCCGGGCTTACCCTGCAATTAACATAGAGCTGCATGACGGCCCCGCCGAGTGGGTCTGTCAACTCGTGCGCACAGGTAGCATTGAGTTTGGGGTTGGATCACTGTCAGGGCCGACTGACGAGCTACACTTTGAACCACTGCTCGAAGATGCGCTCGGGGTGGTGTGCCATATCAGTCATCCCCTTGCCGATGCCAATAAACTCAACTGGCCAGACCTGATGGGTCATCAACTGCTGCGCAACGGTACTTCGCGCATGCTCGAGGATACCCCCGCTTCAGTACTACTGGCTAACAGTCGTTTTTATATTACCGAGATGATCTCCATTATCGCCATGCTAGAGACCGGAAAAGCCTATACCACCCTGCCGCGATTAGCCTTCCAAGAAGAATATTCTTCGCTGCGTTTTATTCCCCTCAGCAACCCCATGATTACTCGACAAATAGGGCTTATCTCTCGTGCGGGGGCATCACACTCCTCTGCTGCCGAAACCATGATGGCAGCTCTACGAGAACAATGTAGAACCGGCTAACCTCGATTGACTCGCCGATCGCCGTTGCTACAAGAATGATGCTGATGCGGCTACAATTACCCCCAACGCCGATTGGATGAAGCCGGCGATGGGCATCACAACAGAGACGTTCGTGGGTATAAACATTGGCAGTCACTAAGCAAACACCGCTACCGCTAGTCTTCAAAGCGGGCCCCGCCGCCATGACCTCTATCCGCGAGAATGGGCTGACGGTCGACTCGCTTACGGCTATGGCAGGTGCCGCCGGTGGTCCAAAATGGTTGGTGTTAGCCGCGCTCGACAAACTATTATTTAGCGATTGGCTAACAGCGCGCGATAAGCCGTTGCCACTGGTAGGGTCATCAATCGGTAGCTGGCGCTTCGCTGCAGCAGCACAGGCCAACCCCGTTGCCGCTATTAACACCCTTGAGCATTTATATATTGAACAACAATTTAGCGATCGACCCGACATCGCTGAAGTCACTGCCATGGGACGACACATCCTCGGGGAATTACTCGGTGATACCGGTGCCCAAGCCATTCTCGACCATCAATGGGCGCGACTTCATATCATCACTTGCCACTGCCAAGGGCGAACATCGAGCGATCATCCATTGCGACTAGGCGCTGGATTTGCTGAGGCGTTCTTGGCCAATAGTCTGAGCCGACGCTACTTGGCACGCTACCTACACCGTCATGTGTTTGCCGATCAGCGTTATCATTTTGAGCACGCTGCCTTTCCAGGATTTCACAATCAGCTATTAGCGCTAACGGCAGATAGCCTACCTGAAGCGCTCCTCGCCAGTGGTTCAATCCCCTTTGTGCTCGAGCAAATCGCCATTAACAATAAACAGGGTTACCGAGACGGTGGGTTGATTGACTATCACATGGACTTACCCCTCGCCGCTGAGGGGGTTGTGCTCATGCCCCATTTTTCACACCGCTGTGTCACCGGTTGGCTTGACAAACATTTACGCTGGCGTAAACCCACGGCCATGGATCATCACTTGGTTATTCATCCATCGGATGCGTGGATAGCGAGTCTGCCCAACGGTAAAATTCCAGATCGACAAGACTTCAATCGTTATCGGGGAGATTATCAAGGTCGACTAAACGTCTGGCGGAACGTCGTCAAACGCAGTGAGGAGCTCGCTGACTGCTTTGCGTCGCGTCTTGCTCGTAACGACTGGTTGGCGCATATTGAACCCTTGCGCCCGTAGACACTCAGGCGTATCCAATCAAGCGGCTGCACAGTGTTTGCTAAACTGTCAGGCATTTGGGCTCCGCCCGCCGGGAGCCTACGAACAATAATGAGGGCCTTATGAATTTCGAATTCTCTGAAGAGCAACTGATGCTACGGGAACAAGCCCGTGGCTTTTTACAGCAGCACTGTCCCCCCGCGACGACCCGCGCTGTTCTTGACGGTGAGCAAACCTACGATGACACCCTGTGGCAACGTGTGGCTGACATGGGCTGGATGGCCACTACTATTCCAGAGCAATACGGCGGCTTGGGTTTAAGCCACTACGAGTTGGCGATCATTGCGGAGGAGCTGGGCCGTGCTGTGGCGCCGCTGCCCTTTTCGTCGTCCGTTTATTTAGCGACCGAAGCCATTATTTTATACGGTACGGAAGATCAAAAAGCCCGTTGGCTACCCTCGCTGGCCACCGGCGACACCATTGCCACATTTGCGTTGGCAGAGCGACCGGGACAAACCAGTGAAAGCAGCATCCAGACGCGCTATCGTGAGGGCACCCTGCATGGGCAAAAACAACCGGTCGCTGATGGGCAAATAGCCCAACTGGTTATCACAGTAGCAAAATCGATCGACGATGAGGTACAGCTGTGTGCCTGCGAGCTTCACCAAGACACCGTTAGCCAACAGCCCTTGAGAACTCTAGATTTTTCCCGCGGTCATAGCGCCATTGACTTTACGGGGGCACAGGCAGAGCGGCTCTCGGGCACCGCTGTCACCTGGGCAAGTGTGGAGAGATTGCTAGATCGCGCAGCTGTGCTCACCGCATGGGAACAACTAGGGCTTGCCGAGGTAGCCCTCGAGCAAGCGTGTGACTATGCCAAGCAGCGCTATGCCTTCGGCCGACCCATCGGCTCGTTTCAGGCGATAAAACACAAACTTGCGGGCATGTATGTGAAAAATACGCTAGCTCGGAGCAATGCTTATTTTGGCGTTTGGGCGCTAGCGAGTGACAGTGAGCAACTACCCTTGGCAGCGGCCACCGCTCGAGTAGCGGCCATACAGGCGTCATTGACTGCCTCACAAGAAAATATCCAAACCCATGGCGGCGTCGGATTCACCTGGGAATATGACTGTCAGTTCTATTATCGACGGGCCAAATTACTGAGCTTGAATCTGGGCTCAGAGCGACATTGGCAGAACCGACTGGTCGCTCACCTCCAGCACCAAACCAGCGCCGCTTGATACCCTTCCACACTGACCCAAAGCGTTAATAGAACAGTAGAGGACATAAACTATGGACTTCAATGACACACCTGAAGAAGCCCTCTTTCGCAATAAAGCGGCTCAATGGCTGGCGGATAATCAACTCACAGATGCGGACACGCAAGGCTTATCCCGCCTGCAAATTGCCAAGCTTTGGCAAAAACGCAAGTACGATGCAGGCTGGGCCTGCATTGGTTGGGATCGCGCATTTGGTGGCCGCGGCGCCTCTGCCATCGAGCGCGTTATCTGGGGTCAAGAAGAAGATCGATACAACGTACCCTCGCGTTTTTTCGTGATCGGTCAGGGCATGATTGGCCCGACCATTATGGCGTGGAGTACGCCAGAGCTGTGCGAGCGATTTCTGCCAACGCTCGCCAGTGGCGAAGAAGTATGGTGTCAGTTGTTTTCAGAGCCTGCTGGAGGCTCTGATCTGGCAGCCTTGCGGACAAAAGCTGAGCCCGATGGCGAGGACTGGATTTTAAACGGTCAGAAAGTATGGACGTCCGGTGCCCATTACGCGGATTTTGGTCTCATTGTTACCCGAACCGATACGAGGGTGCCAAAACATCGCGGTTTAACGGTATTCATGGTCGATATGCATGCGCCTGGGGTCGATATAAAACCCATTAAACAACTCAATGGCGATTCCGATTTCAATGAAGTGTATTTCAACGACGTCCGGGTTCCCGATAGCTTTCGACTGGGTGATGTCGGTCAAGGCTGGCAGGTGTCGCTGACAACCCTGATGAACGAGCGATTAGCCATTGGCGGTGGTGGTGGCGGAGCCGACGTTACATTGGCATTAGATATTGCCAGCACTGTTGACATTGATGGCCGTCCAGCGATAGAAGACAGCGCTGTACGCGCCAAGATTGCCAACTACCATGTCCTCGAGGCAGGCCTTAAATACAATGGCTACCGAGCGCTCAGTGCGCTCTCCCGAGGGGAGCTACCCGGCCCCGAAAACTCCATAGGCAAGCTCGTGGGCGCACCAAAACTGCAGTCAATCGCCTCATTTTGTATGGACTTACTGGAGGAGCACGGCCCACTGTGGGACGATGAGCAACCGTTATTTAACGGCGTAGCCCAGGGTTCCTATATGGGTGCTCCCGGGTTACGTATCGCCGGTGGCACCGACGAAATCATGACCAATATCATTGCCGAGCGTGTACTGGAACTACCCCAAGATCCCCGAGCTGACAAAGGTATGCCTTTCAGTGATATCCCGACCGGCTAACGTGACCCGCCGGCGCGTAGCGCGCCGCATCAAACAGACGTCACGCTACCCCTTTGATTGTGTCTTAAGTCACCCTAGGGCGGTGCTGGAAGCGGGGGTCGCGATAACCCTGGGTTCGCAGGATACCTTCTAGCTCTCTTACTGCTCTAGACACATCCTGAAAACTGTTATAAAGCGGCGAAAAACCAAAACGAACGATATCGGGTTCACGATAATCGACAATCACGCCTTGGGCTATTAAGGCCTGACTAACCGGAAATCCCTGCGCTAATCGCAGGCTAATCTGAGAGCCTCGTTGCTCTGCTTGGCGAGGTGTTACGCAGTCGATATCAGCAGTGCTCGGGTCTTGCGCCAGGCAAGCAAAAAAATAGTCGCTTAACGCTAAACTTTTTTCTCGCAGTGCTGCAACGGTGACCGTTTTAAACACTGACAATGCTGCCTCTACGGCGGTCATCGCCAATACACTCTGAGTGCCGGTCAAGAATCGTCGAATGCCGCCAGCGGGTCGATAGCTAGATTCAAAGGCGAAAAGATCTGCATGCCCCATCCAGCCAGGAAGTACATTTGCTGCGTGTTGATGTCTCTCGGCAACATAGAGAAAACCCGGGGACCCAGGTCCGCCGTTGAGAAATTTATAGGTGCAGCCCACAGCCATATCGACCTGTAAATCCGACAGATTAGTGTTGACGACGCCAGCGCTGTGAGCCAAATCCCACACCACAAGCGCACCGTTTTTCTGGGCTAACGCGGTAATGCCCGCCATATCGCGAAGAGTACCGGTCCTAAAATCTACGTGGGACAGAGAAATCACCGCCACCTCAGAGAGATCAGTGTCACGCAATCTGTCTACCGATACTGACTCAATCTGGCATCGGTTCGGGCCTAATAATTGCGCCAATCCCTCAGCTATATAATTATCTGTTGGGAAATGTCCAGCTTCGGTAATCATTTTGCGCCGCGGTGCATTGAGTTCTAGGGCAGCGGCTAGGGCTTTAAATAAATTGATAGACAGATTGTCGCAGCAGATAACTTCTCCAGGGCGGGCGCCTAGAATACCGCCCAAGGCCTCTCCGACGCGGAGTGGCATATCAATCCAAGCATGATTATTCCAGCCGTCAATGAGGTCGGTACCCCATTGATTTTCCGTGACATCACGAAGCTGCTCTTTGACTGCATGGCTCAGAGCACCCAGTGAATTACCATCGAGATAGGTTCGATCAGAGGGCAGGTCATAGTATTCGCGAAGAAAGCGCAGCGCATCTTCGCTATCCAATTGCTCAGCGGTTTTCATTGGTCAGCACATCGTCAATGGCGAGTTTGAGAGCGCCAAACGCTTCACTTGCCGGGTGAATGAGATCAAAGTGACCAGCGCCCGTTATTGTGACTATGTCCTGAGCCTCGAATCCATCGAGCTGATCAGCACCGACAATAGGATCTTCGCTGCCCCATAGTAGGCGCACCGGTGACATCAGTTTTTTTGGCACGACCGATGCCTGTTGGTATTTGAGCAACAAGTCTTCGGCCGCACCTCCCATCAATGCTGCCACCATCTCTGGACAAGACCCGTTTTGCTGCCCATAAGAAACCAGATTGGTAATGGCTGCCAACCCGACGACGCCACTCACAGCCAGCGAAGAATCTTGAGCCGCCAACAGAACCAGATGGCCGCCGGCAGAATGGCCCACGGCAATCAGTGGGCCCGCTATATAATCGTGCACCACGGTGATTGCCAGACGGATATCGTCATAGGTACCAGGCCACCCACCGCCCAGATCACCGACCCGGCGGTATTCGGGCAGCCACACCGCATAGCCTTCTGATGCTAACGCAGTCGCCAGCGATGTCAGGTGCTCTCGCGAATAGTGGTTAGACCAACAGCCTCCGTGAACTAATAACACGTTGGCTTTTAGCGTGGCCCTAGCCCCATAAAAAGCTAGCGTTTGCAGCTGACTTGGGCCATAGCTAATCGTTTTATCGGGATCAACCGTTGGTAATGACAAGATGGATTCAAACGAGCTGCCATAAGGGACACCCTGCGCTTGCACCTCCAGGGCATGCAGGGAATCCTCACTAACGTCGATACCGTCTTGTACGATAGGCTTGTCTGACGCGGCGGCGGTAATAGCAAACACACAAGCATGGCTAAGAAAAACTGTCCTCAGCCAATGTCGGGGAGCACCGATAGCCGGCTCATTGATAAAATAGGGAAGCAGCTTCTTCATCACGGCACTAGTGTGCCAGATTACGCGTTGTCAGGTTAGTCCGTTTACTGACTAATGATCTAGCCGATACCTCTGCAGACCTCCTCTACCCCCCGCGCCACCGGAAGGATCAGGGCCTTTGTCAGAGCACATTGCCTTCGAAACACGTTGTTCAAGAACAGGTCCCGGGGCAGTAAAACCGTCGCGATTCGATGCGGCTCTGATAAGCTAATGCCCGGGCGCTGATGTTATCGGGAAAAGTGATACCGTGGGCGGGTATTCGTAACGAGAGTTCAACTATTTATGCGTGTTCTTTTAGCCGGTGCAACAGGGACCGCTGGCGCTGAAGTGCTCACCACATTGCTCAGGGACGGCCATGAGGTCCTTGCTCTGACTCGTACACTGCCAAACGCCACTGAGCCACAACCTGCCGCGAGAAAACTTCAGTGGCTTTCTTGGGCGCAATTGCGATCCTGGGCAAATGAGCAGGAATCCCCCAAGATTCATGAGATACCCAGCATTGACGCTATTATTTCCTGTCTGGCCAGTCGCAGTGGTGGCATTAAAGACAGCGAAACGGTTGAGTTTGACGCCAATAAAGTGCTGCTCGATGTTGCCATTTCAGCGCCTATTCCCCAGTTTGTGTTGCTATCGGCCATTTGCGTTCAACGCCCCAGACTCGCCTTTCAACAACAAAAGCGTCGCTTTGAGGACGCGCTCAGTGCCAGCGATCTTCATTGGACCATTGTTCGGCCAACCGCGTTTTTCAAATCACTATCGGGACAAATTGATCGTATTAAGGCGGGCAAATCATTTTTAGTATTCGGCAATGGACAGCTCACCGCTTGCAAACCCATCTCTCAACGCGATCTTGCGCGCTACCTCGTCGATTGCCTTAGCGATCCTCAGCGACGGCGCAAGGTACTCCCTATTGGAGGACCCGGGCCCGCCATTACTCCCTTAGACCAGGTGGAAATGCTCGAGCGAGCCTTCCAGCGGAATATCAAGGTGCGCGCTATTTCTCCCAGACTATTTGATGTAGCGCATTGGCTATTCGCTTGTTTCGCACGCTATTCCCAATGGTGTCGAGATCGGGCCGAATTTTGCCGAATTGGGAAATTTTATGCGACTGAATCAATGCTCGTATGGAACACGAACACCGCGCAATACGATGCAGCGTTAACCCCTGAAACCGGGGCAGATACCCTGGGCGACTTCTACCAAGCTATCGCCTCAGGGCGCGCTAGCGTACCCATCAAAGGCGAACATTCATTATTCTGAGCAGTGGCTGGAGCAGAAGTTCCGCGCCACAAACGAGTGGCTAACTTGTCATTATTAACCAGATAAAATCACGAATTTGTTGGCAAAACAGCGTAGGCTCCGCCCCTTCGACTTCAGAGCAGCTTTTTTATGCAGGACGCGACCGCGCTGGCCCCCGGCTTTCATGACCTCGGCTTACCGACATCCCTCGTTAACAACCTAACCAAACAAGGTTACCGCGAACCAACTGCCATTCAGGCAGGTACCATTCCACCTTTACTGAAAGGCCGCGACGTCGTTGGCATTGCCCAAACCGGTACGGGTAAAACAGCCGCTTTCGCCCTGCCTATTCTTGCGGATATTGATATCGCACTTGCCAAACCCCAGGCATTGATTCTGTGCCCCACGCGAGAATTATCTATGCAGGTAGCGGAAGCCTTTGAGACCTATGCTAAAGGCTTGTCGGGATTGCGCGTACTCACCGTCTGTGGGGGTGCCGACATGCGCAACCAGCTTCGCGTACTCAAGCAAGGGGTACACATTGTCGTTGCCACACCCGGACGCCTACTCGATCATCTCAATCGAGGAACGGCGGACTTCAGCCGCATTGCTACCGTCGTGCTCGATGAAGCCGATGAAATGTTACGCATGGGTTTCATTGACGACGTTGATACTATTTTAGCTAAAACACCAAAAGAACGTCGTGTCGCCCTATTTTCTGCCACCATGCCGCCACGCATTCGGCAGATTGCCTCCAAACACCTCAATGATCCAATTGAAATTGCCGCCTCTCAAGCGTCCTCAATTAGCGATAATATCGAGCAGCACTATTGGCTCGCCAAAGGTGCCAGTAAAATCGAGGCCTTAAAGCGTATTCTTGCCTATGAGGATACCGACGGCGTCATCGTCTTTACCCGCACCCGTGACAGCACCAGCGGCGTAGCCGAGCAGCTGTGTCAGGCCGGATACAAGGCGGCCGCGCTCAATGGTGATATGGATCAAAAACTGCGGGTTCGTACCGTTGAACAGCTTAAATCCGGCGGTCTCAATATCGTGGTCGCCACCGATGTGGCCGCGCGTGGCCTCGACGTCGACCGAATCACCCACGTCATCAACCACGATATTCCCTTTGATGAAGAAGCCTACGTCCATCGCATTGGTCGTACGGGGCGCGCAGGTCGCACCGGCAAGGCAATACTTTTCGTTACGCCCCGTGAAAAACGGCTGCTCCGTAATATCGAGCGATTAACGAAAAAACCCATTGCCGAATTCACGCTACCCTCTGAACGAGCGATAGCAAAGCGCAAACTCAAAGCCTTTGCAGCAACTGTAGAACAGCAGTTAACACAACCCCCGACAGATGACATTGCCGAATTGATCGACGATTTACATGCTAACGGCGCCGTCGACTATCGCGACATCGCCATCGCCTTAGCGGCGCTCAATGCCGGGACTCGCGCTGTCAAGCGCGACAAAAAATCAGTGCCGAAGGTCACGCTGCCAGCTAATGAGGACGCATCAACACCCAGCCCAAAGGCCAAAGAGAAACGAGCCAGCAAAGATCGCAACAATCAATCGACTGATGGGCGAAAGCTCGGTCAGGCGACTCCCTTGAAAGATCATCCCGACGTACCTATGGAGCGGTTTCGAATCGAAGTCGGTCGCAAGCATGGCGTTGAACCCCGAGAAATTGTCGGAGCCGTTGCAAATGAAGCGGGCATAGAGGGTGAGTTTATTGGCATCATTAATATTCAAGAGAGCTTCTCGACGATTGATCTGCCAGAGGGCATGCCAAAACCTATTCTCAAGCACCTCAAAAAAACCCGGGTCAAAGGCGTGAATTTAGGCATGAGTCGAGTGGGGTAGTGCCGTGGGGTAGTGCCGTGGTGCACAGCCCTAAGCGGGCTGCAAACCCCTTAGACTACGGCGTTGGGGGATGGCTGTTCTTTTGCCCGCACCACCCAAACCCCCTGACACTGGCATCTGCCGGACACATGCATCACACTACCCGGTAACCCTGCCTCCAAGCCTCTGGCTCGTAGGTATTGTCTATCACGACTATTTTTACTGAGAGGAAAACCTATGTTTAGCCATATTATGGTGGGCGCCAACAATCTAGAAGCCTCCAAAGATTTCTATGACGCTACACTCGGCGCACTCGGCCACGGCCCCGGTGTTATTGACCCCAAAGGGCGATGTTTTTATATGACCGAGGCGGGTGTTTTTGCCATCAGCTTACCTATAGACGGCGACCCTGCCTGTCATGGTAATGGCAGCACAGTCGGCTTCGCCGCGGCGACGCCGGCGTTGGCCGATGCCTGGCACGCTGCCGGTTTGGCCAGTGGCGGCACTGACTGTGAAGAACCACCCGGGGTTCGCTCAGGTGATATGGGCGACTTGTACCTTGCCTATTTACGTGACCCGGCAGGTAACAAAATCTGTGCGCTCTGCCGCGTATAATGCTTGAGGTGACCTTGGGGTCACCCTGCTTTTTGTTTTCTATAAGAGTGGCAAACGAATAGCCATCATTAATCCGCCTGCGTTGTTGGTTGCTTCAATACTGCCGTTCATGTCTCGAATAGTGCCGTAACTGACCGATAAACCAAGACCCGTACCTTTACCGGGCTCCTTCGTGGTGTAGAACGGGTCGAAGATATTTTCCAGCACCCCTAGACTCGCGCCACCGCCATTATCTTGCAGCGTCAATAAGCAGTGGTTGTCGTCTTCCAGATGCCCACAGAGGCTAATCGTGCCGCCTACTTCACCATTAAATAATTCTTTTATTGCATCACGAGAATTAGCAATACAATTAAGAAATACTTGCTCGAACAACGTCGGCTCGCCCTCAACACGAGCATCCTTCAGATCACAATTGACCACTAATTTTATATTGGCCAAGGCTAATTGATCCGCATACATGTCACGCACCTGCTCGATGATGGGCGCGAGTAAAAACGGTTCCTTTGTTTCGCTGGCTTTGCGCCCGAACAATCGCAAATGATCAATCAGTCGCGCTGAACGCGACACTTGCTGATCGATACGGCTAAGCTTGTCCGCCAGCCGTTCAACATTAATATCATCGCGCTCTAGCTGGCGTTGTGCATTTTGTAATGACATGCGGATAACATTCAAAGGTTGATTGAGTTCGTGCGCCATGCCCGCCGCCATCTCGCCTAGCGTCGCCATTTTTGAGGCCTGAGTGAGTTGTCGCTGGGACTCCATAAAAGACGTTCTGTCTTGGGAAATACAAACAACCTGATCTGGCTGCCCCCCCACACCGTGAAGCGCAATTGCACTGGTCAGCACTTCGTAGTGCTTACCCGCAGAGCTTTCGATACGCGCTTCAACGTCATTGACTTTTTCGCCTGACAGCGCGCGAGCTAGAAACGCATGTACTTGTTCTGAGGTCATGCCACTGCGCATTGTGTCAGTCAGTGGCCTGCCAATAGCCTGATCAGCAGCCACCCCAGACATGGTCACCGCCGCTTCATTCCAAAAGGTAATCTTGCCGTCGACATCCATGATAAACACCGGCGTTCCCGCTTTGTCGATGACGTGTTGATAGGCCCGAATAATCGTCGTTATATTGGCCTGTGCGCGCTGCCCGCGTCGGGTCGCTACAACGCCCCAGAGCAAGGCAGTGAGAAGGGCAAACGCCCCACCAACAATCATCGCGCTGTCCACAGGCAGAGACCAGGCCAAAAAGGCGAGCCCAGTGACAGCTAAGAGAAAAACAACGAGTAACCGGTTATCCATGGCTGGGTACCTTGCTGCTTTTAGTAGCCCATTCAACCCAAGAGCCATCATAAACCCGAGCGCTGCGTCCGGTTTGATCGAGTGCCAGCGCGAGCACACAGGCAGTAATACCGCTGCCACAGGTGGTAATAATGTCTCCGTCGGCGGGCACGCCGACCTCAGAAAACACTTGTTCGAGCTGTTCGGGTGTCATTAGCTGCCCTGATACTTTATCGATGCAATCATTGAACGGCAGATTAATAGCGCCGGGCATGCAGCCACTGCTAAGACCCTCCCTAGGTTCAGGGTCGATGCCCGAAAAACGACCGGGCGATCGTGCATCGACAATCATCGCCGATGAATCCCCACAGGCAGCATTAACCCTCTCTATATCCGCATAATATTCGGATTGAAATAGTGCTCGAAAATCCCCTCTCGGTACCCCATCTGCGATGCCAGCATGTACGGTGCCACCCGCTTGACGCCACGCGTTTATGCCACCATTGAGTACAGATACCTGCGAGTGACCGAAGACACGAAACATCCACCAAGCGCGTGGGGCCGAGAACACACCTGAACTGTCATAAATCACTACATGATCGTCGCTGCGAACACCGAGCGCCGATACGGCGTCAGTAAATACTTCCTCTGAGGGCAGCATGTGCGGATAAATAGACTGAGAATCACAAATGGCGTCAATATTAAAAAATTGCGCGCCCGGAAGATGCGCAGCCCGATACTCAGCCTCCGCATTGCGCTTCGCAGCCGGTAAATACCACGATGCATCCAGCAAGATTGGCGAAGAGTCCTCAAGGATCTTGAGTAAGTCTTGTACAGGAATCAGGGACATAAGTGACTCAGCATCGACCAGGGTCTTTGACGAAGTATTCCCTTTTCACAGGATAATTGGTAGTGCCTTGAAGACAACATCACTGCTCTCAACGCCGGTAACAGCCGCCGATGGGGGCTACCACGGGGTCAAGTCATAGGGTCGCCGTCATATCTGCGCATTCAGCGGCTTTATTCAGTGGACTGGACACCCAGAAAGAACTGACGCCCCTGACCCTGGCTTAACAGCTGCGCACCAGACACGCCGTTAAGGCCTGACAGCAATAAGGATGTTTGCAGAGAGGTCGACAAGGCTGTGGCCATCATCCGTTGTTGGTAAGGCAAACCCGATTCGTAAATGGGCAACGCATCCTCCAGTCGGCCAGCTTGAGTCACGCGATCGATGAAGCCGGCTAAGTGTGCCTCCAGCGCATCGAGCAGCTCACCATCCGTGCCAAGATTTTCAGCCAACACCAGCGTCCAAGTCATATCAATAGCTAGTTCACAGTGCCCCACATAGGGTCCAGGGCAGCGCTGACCCCACTCAACGGGGCTGATAAGCGAGAGGTTCCAGCCCTCTGTAAGGCGGTATAAATAGTAGGTCTGACCCGGTACCGCGCGAAAGTCAAAGCTAGCCGATAGCACTAACGTCGATAAGCAAAAATCCCTGAGAATCTGCTCACCACTCTTGGCTTCTGGTTGAAACGGACGCAGGGCCTTGAGTGCATCAAGGACTGGCACCAGCCCTTTGCCTTGGGGGTTACCGTCGCGACTGGGCTCCTGTTCAATCATTGCTTGCCTTTAGTGGGAATGTGCCCTTATTACGCGACGCCAAACAATGTGGATTGACGGTGGCGCCTAGTTCGATAATTCGGGCTGTCGAGCGAGGATTTGCGCCCGAAAGTCAGGTGGAATAGCGGTGCTTTTACGGGTGCTTTTTGCCACAAAGACACTGGTAAATGACCCTCGGGCAGCAAGCTCGCCGGTTCGCTGGTTCGACAATTCAAACTCCGCCGTGAGGCTGCTGGACCCCAAGCGCGAGAAGCGCACCGCAACATCAACCAAATCCCCCGCCAAACATTCACTGATGAAATCAACAGCGGTATTTACCGTGAACGTCAGCGCGGGCTGCTCGTGCAACTGATTAAAATCCCAGCCCAGTTCAGCCCAAAACTCCGACATGATCTCATCGGCAATCACGAGGTAGTTAGCAAAATACATATGCCCGTTGGCATCGGTATCAGCGAAACGAATTTTGGTAGAGCCGGTGTAGGGAAAGGGCATGATCATCCTTAGCAGGTCACTGGGTTAACGAAAACGTGGCTTTCAGTCGCCGTAAGCCTTATGGTAAGTGTAGCCCACTGGACGTGTGGACAACGACGCGTGATGAACTAAAGGCGGCACGACAGTACCCCAATGATACACCCTCATCAAACACCTCCCGACGAGCCGAGAGAGACCCGCAAAATGGGCACGCTCATGGCCGCGATGGCTTGGCTCGTGGTTATGATAATGCTAACAGGCTTTTTTAGTGGCTGGCTCGACCATCAAACGAATCCCAATCAAGGCCTTGCTACGACCGTTAACGAGCAAGGTCAGAGAGAAGTGGTACTGGTTCGTAATCGAATGGGACATTACGTCACCGATGGGTGGATAAATGGGGTCGCCGTGACCTTTCTTCTGGATACCGGGGCCACGGGTGTGGCACTGAGCCCAGCGGTGGCAAAGGCGGCGGGGGTACCCCGAGGCAGAGCGATTACCACGCGAACCGCCAATGGCACAGCGCAAGGCTTCCTTGCCCAGCTAGACAGCGTTGCAGTGGGCGAAATTGAGCAAACGCAGGTCCGTGCCACCATATCGCCAGGCTTAGCCACTCGAGAAGTGTTGCTGGGCATGTCATTCCTTAAGCATCTAGAACTGGTACAAAAAGGCGACACCCTCACCCTACGACAATGATGAGGGAATGCTTTTTCTTCCGGTGCGAAAGCCTTATCATGGCGCCCGATCACGTCATTGCCCTTTGGAGCCTGTACCCCTTATGAATGCACATCTTGTCGCCGCTGTATTTATGCTCGTCGTCTCTGGCATTATTTGGGCCGCTACTACGGCCAATAATCCCACGTGGACAGGCAATAAAAACGTCTGCGTTGGTGAATGTTATGAGACGTGGAAAGCCACCCATGGCGGCGGTATTGCTGACATCGAACAAGCCAAACAGCAGGCCTTAGCCGCGGCGTCCCCAGCGGTACTCGGCGAGGCGTACTACGGTCAGTGTGTCGCTTGTCACGGGGGCAGGGGTGAAGGGGGTATCGGCCCGCCATTACAGGGCCAAGCCCGGGTCGACATCGTCGCTAAGCTGACCGCCTATCGTGCGGGAGAAAAGCGCGGTGCTCAGTCGGCGATGATGTGGCCGGTCGCCAAACCGATGACCGATAACGATATCGACAATTTGGCAGCTTACACCGCTGCATGGTAGGCCGCTGAAAGACCCATCGCTTTCCCCCGTGGCGGCCGCAACAAAGGGAGTGTGTTGATCCACTGACACAGCCCGTAGCCGCGTCACTTCACCGCGGCAGTGCTACCCAAAGACGACCGCGTCCAATAACTCCCGAACAATAAGCATACGGTAAGCGCCATCCAGAAAAGTCCCGCAGCTTGCCACGGGGTGGAGATGAGCTCGGCGTAGCTAAACACCATCAGCAGCAGTAACAGCCGCGGTATATCAAGAAATAAACAGTAGCGCAGGGGCTTGCTATCTAGCCATGCGGCGGTCGCCACGCCGGTCCACAGCAGTAGCAGCCACCAGAGCCAATAACCCATTGGGGCGAGTGGATGAAACACCCCATAGGCCAGCATGACCGTTGCAGCCAGCAATTGCAGGCCCGCATTCACTTTTATCCACGCTGATACCACTGGGTTATAAAGACTAAATTCGGCTATATCCTGCTTATCTCTCGGTGCTAAGCGGCGTGCTTCGTCAGGTTGCCACCCGGTACGCGCCACCAATACCCGCAGCCGATCCGGCCATCGGCGGGTCAGGCGTATGTCATTGACCATATTGCGATAGACATGGGTCAGTGCCAGCAATGGATTGAAGCTAGCAATAGGGCCACGAAGTCCATAAATGCAAGGTTCATGGGGGAGTTCACGCTGATAAGTGCCAAATAACCGATCCCAGATGATGAAAACCCCGCCGTAATTCCTATCGAGATAGGCGTCATTCTGAGCGTGATGAACGCGGTGGTTTGACGGTGAAACAAACAGCCATTCAAACCAGCCCAACGCAGGTACGTGCTGGGTGTGCACCCAAAATTGATAAATGAGGTTGAGTGCACCTACCGTGACAATGACTTCCGCGGGGATACCCACCCAATACATAGGAATGTAAAACACCCAACCCAGTAGAAACCCCGAGCTCGTTTGGCGCAGTGCCGTAGACAGATTGTAATCTTCGCTTTGATGGTGCGCGACATGGGCTGCCCAAAGGATCTGTCGCTCATGACCCAAGCGATGTAACCAGTAATAGCAGACGTCGTAGAGAACAAACGCGACCACCCAGGTCAACCAATGATCAGTCGACCACAACGGCGCCATAGTGAGCTCGGTCACGGTGTGGTAAGCCCATCCACCCACACCGAGGACAATAAATCGGCGGGCTTGACTGAGAATACCTAGCATTAAGCTCGAGAAGGCATCATTCAATCGATAGGTATTGTGTCCACGCTGATATCCCCAGATGATTTCAAGGGCAATGGCGAGAAGGAAAAAGGGCACGGCGGCAGTGATCAAATTCATTCGGTGAACATAGCACGCCCCCATGCCAATACCCAATCAACGCCCCGCCGCGTAGCGGTCATGGCATCGCGCACCTCAGCGCCGGACACCGAAAGTGTGCCACTCCAGCACTGCTGCTGGCTGCCGTTATTACTGGGCTATTGTAGTGGAGTTGCCAGCGGCGCATAGCGCTAGCAACCCTCGCAGCGAAGGCCGGTTCGCTCAAAAACTGTAGGCGAACTCAATCTCAAACTGATCCATAGCTAGTTCTATTTGCTGGGTAGGGTCGAACAAGTTCGGGCCTGACACGGACTTCTGTGGTGCGTACATGAGGGCCACCGACATCTGATGTCCATTGTCTCTATTCATACTGACGCCAAAGGTAAAGTGCTCCTCCACCGTAGCGGGGGCCAAAATGTTAACCAAGACGTCGGCAGCGCTGATGGGTTGCTCACTGACGCTATAACCGACTCTCCAGGTGATGCCCCGGCTTGAATCGGGTGTCCATTCAGCGCCCATTTGGTATACCGTCACATCATCCCAACCAAAACCGAACCCGCGATCACCACCGGCGCAGCTTTCAATATCCATGCCTCCTAAGCCCGCGGTTGGACACATGCCAACAGTGGCTAACGCGTTAGCAATTGAGTCCACGCTACTGTAGAACGTTTTTTCTATGTCCAGATGAAACTTCAGGCCCGGCATAGTTTCAATGCTAGCGCCCACTCGGGCGGTGGCAGGAATGTCAAAGCCGCCTGCCTGGGCAAAGAGATCACTGTAGTCATCAAACTCGGACATACTAATCTTGCTCTGGTAAGCCGTTTGCAGAGCGAAAGCCTCTGACACATTCCAAATTGCACCTAACTTCACGCCCACACCGACACTGTCATCACTGCCGTTATTACTCAAATTTTCGGGGAATGCTGTGCCCCCAGATGCAGCAAATGTTTTCGTGTAAGGGGCAAAGGTCATTAGACCTTCTGCTTCAAATAGTTGATAAGCGATAATCGGTCCAAACCCAAGCGCGAGGCTGTCAGCCAACGTAAAACTGTAAGTCAACTCCAGAAACGCCTGATTCAAATTAACCCCAGCTACCCCTGCCCCAAAGGTACCTGGCAGCGACATCACCGGCGCTGGACCTGGACCATCGGGATCGAAAGTCGCACTCCCAGCGGTATAGTCGGTATTCATCCCGCCGCGGCCATAAAACGACAGCGTAAAGGCGCTGGTATCACTTAAGCGCCAGTTCTTAGCAACATAGGGAATGGGGAAATATTCGCTACCACTCTCCACTTTACCCGCATCTAACGAAAAGGCTCCCATTGCCCCGTTAAGCTGGCTCGGTGACACCGTGTATTCGCGACGGGGTGAGAAAATAGCCAGGCCTAAATCCAATTGCTCATCGACCAACACGCCAGACGCCGGATTGTTTGCCGAATCGATCGCCATGCTAGGCATTGCATCACCTGCCCCAGCCATCGCTTTACTGTGCGTACCAATACCATGGGTAAAGTAACCATTGGTCGCTAAAGCCGGTGCTGACCCGGTCGCGCCAATGGCTGCGGCCATTAAGCAATAGTGCAAATGCGTGTATTTCATAACAACGTCTCTCTATTTTATAGTGAACTCATACCCTGTTTTCATTGACCCACGCAGTCAGTGTGTGGCCGTCAATGCAGATGGGTGTGTGGCTTAATTTTGTATTCTTTTTTGTTATATGCTTATATCAATTAATTTATGTTGCCGTCAAGTGCTTTTCACACCATCGTTTGCCCAACAAGCGGCCCAAGTCAGCACTGGTCACCGGATCCGGATCACTGCCTTGAGTGGCCACCATCGCTCCATAGGCGCTACACTGCCCTAAACACCCGCGGTAACCGGTCACGACAGGTTATACTCACGGGTAAGTCGTTAAACCACAAAACCCCAAACAGGCGCGATAGAGACTATCGAGCGCATCATAATCCCCATCACCGTGAGCCCCTCTTATGCCGTTACTGATACGCTATCTCATCGTTTGCCACTTAGCTGTCCTCGCCTTGGACGCGAGTAGCGCGACGTGGACGGCTACCATTGAGCGAGATCATTGGGGTGTTCCTCACATCAAAGGCGAGCGTGATGCTGATGCAGCATTTGGACTGGGGTACGCCCAGGCTGAAGACACATGGCAGGTCATTGAGGCATCAATTCCGTATTTTCGCGGTAACGCCGGTCGCTACTTTGGCCCTGATGCTGCGCGCAGTGATTACGTCGTCCACTGGTTGGGTCTATGGGAGGACATCGCTGCGGGCTACGACAGTACGCTGGCGCCAGAGACACGTGACTACATAGAAGCATTCGCGGCCGGGCTCAATACCTATGCTAAGGATCATCCCACCCGCGTATCCTTGGATATACTGCCACTCACAGGGCAAGATATTATCGCCGCTCATATGTTGCGCCACCCGATGTTTTATGGCTTTGAGGCGGCAATAACCGAGCTCACTGGAGAGCAACGCGCGCGGCCAGTCGCCCAAGGAACGGTGATACGCGACGGGATTCCACAAGGATCCAACGCCATCGCCGTTGGCCCCAGTCGGACCAATGATGGCTCCACTCTGCTCATCATTAATTCTCATCAACCCCTTACGGGCCCCGTAGCCTGGTACGAAGCGCACATCGAGTCTGAACAAGGATTGAACGTCATGGGGGGCCTCTTTCCTGGCGCACCGACGGTTGGCGTCGGGTTTACTGCCAGCACCGCTTGGGGAGCGACCGTCAACAAACCCGACCTCATTGATATCTATGTGCTAGAGATAAACCCAAACAACGATAATCAGTATCGCTTCGATGGCGAGTGGCGGGAGCTAGAGCGTAAAGAAATAGCGCTTGATGTATTAATCTGGGGTTTCATTCCCTGGTCGGTCACGGAAACTATTTACCGCTCCGATCACGGTCCGGTCATGAAGACTGATCATGGCACCTATGCTGTGCGTTACGCAGGCATGGGTGAATTGCGTCAAATTGAGCAATGGCTCGCCATGAATAAAGCCCATAACTTTGACACTTGGCATTCAGCACTTGAAATGAATCATATTCAAAGCTTCAACTTTATTTACGCGGGGCAGGATCAACATATTTACTTTGTGCATAATGCAGAAATGCCTAACAGGCTGGCGGGTTGGAATTGGCAACAGTACCTACCGGGGGATCGCAGTGATCTAGTCTGGCAGGAGTACCTACCCTTCGATGCTCTTCCTCAGGTGAAAAACCCACCATCGGGCTTTATTCTCAGCACTAATCAAACCCCCTTCGCCATTTCGGCGCCGGGCAGTAACCCTCTACCTAGCGAGTACGACGCTATGGCGGGTTGGCAAACACGCATGACTAATCGTGCCGTGCGTGGCTTGGAACTGTTTACCCAACACGAAGCCATATCCACCGACACTCTGCTGGCCATCAAGCACGACAATAGCTATGCACAAGACTATCGCGGTATGGGCTTTTTACGTGAAGTCAGTCAGCTCAACAATCCATCCGCACAACAGGCACACGCTCAGCAAGTACTCAAGGCCTGGAACGGCGCTACGGATATCAGTAATACATCCGCACCGTTAGGAGTGTGTATTTTACGCGCTGAATGGTTATCGGAAAGCCAAGGTACGCCACGACCGGACCCGCGATCGACCTTGAATGATTGCATTGATGAAGTCGTCGGGCTGGCTGGCACGCTCACGCCCACCTGGGGTGAGGTAAACCGACACGGCAGGGGCGATACCCATTTACCGCTCGCGGGAGGGCCAGATACATTACGAGCCGCTTACAGTAGTGAAGAGCACGGTGACCATCGGCATGTTACCGCCGGCGATGGGCTGTATTATTTAGTGCGCTGGGATGCTCAGGGCCAGCAAGACGTGCAGGGAGTCCACCAGTACGGCAATCATTTTGACGACCCTAATCACCCCCATTATCAAAGCCAAGTTGAGGATTTCACCCAGGAGATTCTCCATGAAGCGCTGTTTACAGCGGCGCGTCGAGCACCGTTTGTCGAGCGCCGTTACAAGGTCAGCGGAGACAGCTAAGTCGCCGGCTTCGTTGGCTCACATGACTGAGCTGTACCGGTAATCGCCAGCGTGTTCTAAATCGCCGCTGCCATCCAACTGGCTTGATTGATGGCCGTCTTGGCATCCAACTCATTGGCCTCAAAAGCGCCACCCACTAACTCAGATGACAAGCCCAGGGCGCTTAGCTCATCAAAAAGCGCGCGAGCGGGCTCCTGACCTGCGCAAATAATAACCGTGTCAACGGGTAAGCACTCAGGCTGATTCGCTACCAACAGGTGGAGCCCGTCGTCATCAATGCGCACGTAATCGACGCCATTCATCATGTTGACCCCCCGACGACTCAGGGTTAGCCGATGGGTCCAGCCGGTGGTTTTGCCCAGCCCTCGACCCACTGGCGTGTCTTTACGCTGCAATAACCAAACAGTCCTGTCTGCTCTCGCCACCTGCGGCTCGACGCCCGTAACCCCTCCTCGTGGATGGTGTTTAAAATCAATACCCCACTCGCGAGCAAAAACATCGACGTCGAGCGCGGCCGAAGGGCCCTCGTGAGTAATCAAATCAGTCACATCAAATCCAATGCCGCCAGCGCCAATGACGGCAACATTACGACCCACCGGCTTAGCCCCAGTGATCGCGTCGATATAACCCATGACCATGGGATGGTCGATGCCAGGAATGTATGGCACTCGCGGCGTGATACCGGTGGCCACAACAATGTGGTCGTAGTCAGCAGATTGGAGTTGCTCGGTTGTTATCCGAGTATTTAAGCGAATATCGACCGCCCATTTTTGCAATTGCTGCTGGTAGTAGCGCAGGGTTTCATAGAATTCTTCTTTTCCTGGCACCCGCTTTGCCAGATTAAATTGGCCGCCGATGGCATCTGCTGCATCAAACAAAGTGATTTGGTGGCCACGCTCTGCAGCTACGGTGGCATAAGCCAGCCCCGCAGGCCCAGCACCGACGACGGCAATGCGTTTTGGCTGCTCAGTGGGATGGTAATTGAGTAGCGTTTCATTACAGGCTCTAGGGTTGACTAAGCAGGAGGTCTGCTTAAAGTTAAAGGTGTGGTCTAAGCACGCTTGGTTGCAGGCTATACAGGTATTAATTTCCTCGCTCTTACCTTCCGCCGCTTTACGCATAAACTGGCTGTCCGCCAACATCGGCCGCGCCATGGAAACTAAATCGGCGTCACCGCGCGCCAGTACCGCCTCAGCCACGTCGGGCATGTTAATGCGATTGGAGGTAATGACAGGTACCGAGACTTCTTGACGAACCCGCTGACTCACCCCGGTAAAAGCCGCACGGGGCACCATAGTAGCAATGGTCGGGACCTGTGATTCATGCCATGTGAAATGCGTTGAAATAATCGACACGCCAGCTTTTTCAAGCTCTCGAGCCAGCAGCGCCACCTCGTCCCAACTCATTCCACCATCCAGCATATCCATCGCTGCAATACGAAAGATGACGATAAAATGCTCGCCCACCGCGGCACGCACTCGGCGCACAATCTCGAGGGGGAAGCGCATTCGGTTCTCATAGCTGCCGCCCCAGTGATCGGTCCGACGATTGGTTTTTTCAACGAGAAAAGTCGATAACAAATAGCCCGCCGAACCAATAATTTCCACGCCGTCATAGCCGGCCTGTTGCGCTAGTAGCGCACAATTAACGTGGTCGGCTATCTGCTTTTCAATGCCCGCCTCATCGAGTTCATGGGGGGTGGATTTACTGATACGCGAACGTACTTTCGAGGGCGCCACAAGATTATCGTTATAAGCGAGGGGGCCCATGTGCAATATCTGCAGGCAAATCTTAACGTCAGGCGCTGCGCCGTGAACCGCCCCGGTGACTATTTTATGCCCGTCCGCCTCAGCTTGAGTATTGAGTTTAGACGCGGAGAAGGCCACGTTTCCATGCGCATCTTTGACCGCCAGCCCTCCCTCTTCATTGGGGGAGATACCGCCAGTAATAATCATACCAATACCGCCCGCCGCTCGCTCCGCGTAAAATGCCGCCATACGCTCGAAGCCGTCGGGCATTTCCTCTAAACCCGTGTGCATAGAACCCATAATGGAGCGATTGCGAAGGGTTGTGAAACCAAGATCTAAGGGTGCAAACAGTTGGGGATAACGGTCCATTCCTGGCAAATTAGCAGCTTGATTCATTCAAGAGATACTCCGTTGCATGATGAGTTTGTCGCACGATGCGTGTTCAATGAGGGCCATTGTGGGAGGGCCACTGCACCCCCTAAGCATCCGGGTATCCCAGGCTGCCGATAAGGACATTACGCTGACCGTCAGCGATCAGACTACTGCATGCCGACGTGTCTGCTGTGGCCCAAGATGAGTGGTTAAGCCAAGCGCCGGTTGCATTATAAAACGTGCTGGGCACGAAGTTGCTCAGGATCAAGACCTAGCTCAATGGCAATGGCGTCGCCGTCTTGCCCCTTCGCCGGGCAAAGACCCACCGAGGGCTCGGTTTTACTGAAGCGAGGTGCAGGTGCCGGCTGCAGCACGCCCTCAGGACTGATAAAGGTGCCCCGCGCTATATTGTGGGGGTGTTCTGCTGCCTCAGTATGGTTCAGCACGGGCGCGAAACAGACATCGCTACCCTCTAACAAACTACACCATTCAGCACGGCTCTTACTGGCAAAAATATCCGCCACTTTACGTTTACCTTCAGGCCACTGGGATTTGTCCCATTGATTGGCAAATACTGGGTCATCGGTCAAATTCAAGCGCTCGATAAATTGCGCATAGAATTGTGGCTCAAGAGGGCAAATCGTTACATGCTTCCCGTCCGCACAGGCGTAAGTGTCATTCCACGGCGCACCAAAATCAGCCCAGCCCGATCCCGGTTCATCACTGATCTGACCCGTGTTATGCATCATCCTTAGCAACGTGGCGATATACGCGGAACCATCAGTAATGGCCGCATCTACCACTTGACCGTCACCCGTTTTTTGCGCGTGAACCAAGGCACTGAGTACGCCGAAAAGCAATATCATAGCACCGCCGCCCATATCACCGACCAAGGTCAGGGGCGCAGTAGGTGGTCGATCAGCACTACCGCCGGCCCACAGCGCACCACTTAGGGCAATGTAGTTTGGATCGTGTCCCGCCGACTGCGCTAAGGGCCCCGATTGCCCCCAGCCGGTCATGCGGCCAAAGATTAACTGGGGGTTATGGGCGTGGCAGATAGTGGGGCCGAGGCCAAGACGCTCCATAACCCCAGGTCGAAAGCCTTCAATAAGAATATCGGCTGATTCTACCAATGACAAAACCATCGACACCGACTGTGCCTGTTTAAGATCGAGCGCAATCGATCGCTTTCCTCGGTTATAGAACGTTTGATTTTTCTCTTCTTGGGTATTGGCAGCTGCGTTGGTATTGGCCGATCGACGCTCTACTACAATGACCTCCGCTCCCATATCAGCGAGCATCATCCCTGCACAGGGTGCGGGACCAATTCCGGCTATTTCAATGACTTTGATGCCTGCGAGGGGGCCTGTCGACATGGTTTTCTCCTTGTTTTGCAATACGCTAATGCTGCGCCTAAGGGACATCACTGGCCAGCCCAACACGACTAAAGCGCACATCATATACGCTTTCATCGCCAACGTGATGGAGGGGATAGCACCCGCTGCCGGCAACTCAGCTGATATCCTATACAGGCTATTACGGTGACCAAAAGATCACCGTAGAGCAGTGTCATGTTAACGCGAATTAAGCATTAACAAACCGTGCTAATTAACGTTATGGTAGGCGCCTTAGCGAAAATTGTCAGCCACCCCCAAATAGCCAATGACCGTGGAGATACCGCCCAATGAATGGAGCAGAGACCCTCATTCGCGCGCTCGCTGATGCTGGCGTTAGTGTCTGCTTTGCCAATCCGGGCACCTCAGAAATGCAACTCGTGGCCGCTATTGACGGAGAACCGCGAATGCGGGCCATCTTGGGACTCTTCGAAGGCGTGGTCACGGGCGCCGCAGATGGTTACGCTCGAATGGCCGATAAGCCCGCGCTCACGCTGTTACATTTAGGTCCGGGCTTTGGCAATGGCAGTGCCAATTTACACAATGCCAAGCGCGCGCATTCGCCGATCATCAATATGATTGGTGATCATGCTACCTACCACAGAGAATACGACGCACCGCTCACCTCAGACATTTACGCGTTCGCATCGCCGGTCTCCGATTGGATAGGTGAGTCGGATAGCCCCGAGCATTTGGCGGAGGTGGGTCTGCAAGCACTCGAGGCAGCTCGAGTGTATCCAGGCCAAATAGCCAGCTTTATTGTTCCTGCAGATCATGCTTGGCAACCCGCTCCTGCACATTCACGTCCACTTAACCCCACGGCCACACCGACTGTCAGCGAAGCGCTCATCGCCGAGGCCGCAGCAGCACTGCGCGACAACAGTGTGACAACACTCTTTCTCGGCGGCATGGCCCTGCGCAGCAATGCTTTGCGGCAAGCAGGACGTATAGCCGCCATCAGCGGTGCACGAATAATCACCGATACTTTTTTTACCCGCCTCGAGCGCGGTGAGGGTCGAGTACCGGTAGAACGATTACCTTATTTTGGTGAGCAAGCAGCGGACTACCTGAAAGATTTCGAGGCCATGGTCATTGTTGGCACAAAAGCGCCGGTATCGTTTTTTGCCTACCCGGGCAAACCCAGCTATCTGGTGGCCGAGCAAACCGCCGTCATCGATTTGGCAGATCCACGCAGTGATGCCCTCGATGCCCTTACCCGCCTTGCAGATGCCTTGGACGCACCCCTGGAGCCCGCATTGCTGCAGGTCCACGCCACGCATGCCCTCGAGCAGGGACCACTCACTATGATTGAAATGGGTAAGGTGCTAGCCAATCACCTACCTGAAAATACCATCGTTGCCGATGAGGGCACGACCAACAGTTTAGGCGCTTTTATGTTTACCGGATGCGCTCGCCATCATGACTGGTTAACCCTGACGGGTGGAGCCATCGGTATGGGATTACCACTGGCCTTAGGTGCCGCTATTGCCTGTCCCGATAGAAAGATCATTGCACTGCAAGCCGACGGCTCGGCTATGTATACGCCTCAGGCACTGTGGACTATGGTCCGTGAAAATACCGATGTTACCGTTATCCTGTTAAATAACAGCTCCTATGCCATTCTCAACATTGAAATGCAGCGAGTGGGTGTTGCACACCCTAGCGATAAGGCCAAATCACTGTTAGACCTGTCTAACCCCACAATTGACTGGGTGAGTCTGGCCAGTGGCATGGGTATGCCCGCCAGTCGCGCAGACACGGTCGCAGAATTAGACAGGGCAATGGCCTCAGCTATGGCCCAGCGCGGTCCCAAGCTCATCGAAGTCATTCTGCCAGGATATGTCTATCCTTCATCGGCTGGCATCGACGGGTGACTGGCGCAAACCCTCGATACGCCTTAGACAACGCTAAACCTAAGCCCTTAAATTCAAGGAAAATACTTAGCGTCAGTTCGGATTGCGAGTAAACTAAGCGGCCATCCTTGACATCATTCACCGATCAACAGGAAATAAAATGTTTTTTACTCACACCGCTCGTGTGCCCATGAGATATATCGTCAGATCGATAAGATGCCGCGCCATACTCCCGGCGGCATTACTGGCTGTCATGGCGGGATGTGCCGATGATGCCACCGACACTGGCAATAGTTATCGCCGTGTGAGCCGTAGCGTTAGCGTGATCGCTATACCAGCTCAATTAGAGACCTTGACCGAGTCGGTGACCGCAGTGGGTACCGCGAGGGCCCTGCACAGCGCCACCCTGTATCCAGAAACCGCGGGCTTTGTCACGGGCATTTCTTTTCTACCCGACGTGCCGGTCAATGCTGGAGATAGTCTCCTTCAACTTGATGATCGTGATGAGCGCCTAGCATTGAGGCTTGCACACGTGGTACTTGCCGATGCTGAGCGAGTCGTTGAGCGCTATACCTCGGTCAATCGCGAGGACGCCAATATTGCCCAAAGCCAAATTGATACCGCAATAGCCGCCGTAGATGCCGCAGGTATTGCCGTCGAGCAGGCTGAACTCGCGCTTTCCAGGCGGCAGATGACCGCACCATTCGATGGTCGTGCAGGCATCAGCGATATCGATGTGGGTGATCGAATAGATACCAGCACGCTGGTGACCACGCTTGACGACAGACAGACCCTACTGATTAATTTCATGTTGCCCGAAATATTTATTGGTCAAGTGGTTAACGGCACTCCAGTATCTGTTCAGCTTTGGAATAGTGGCCGACCCGCCTTCGCCGGTGAAGTCATTGCCGTTGATTCACGTATTGGCAGCGCTTCGAGAGCCTTTACGGTTAGAGCGTCGATCAATAATACGCACGACCGCTTTCGACCGGGAATGGCTTTTGAAATGACGATTGACGCGTCCCGGGGCGAATTTATTGCTGTCCCTGACGTTGCCGTCCAGTGGGGTGCCGATGGGGCCTATGTTTGGGTGGCTGTTAACGGCAAGGCCGAGCGTCGAGACATCCGGCTGATCAAACGATTGCCCAACCGCTTACTGATTGAGGGAGACGTAGAACCGGGGGCACTTGTGGTAGCCGAAGGTATCCAAGCCGTACGCAATGGCGTCACCCTGAACCTAATGGATCCTTTAGCCATTGGCACTGCGAGCGCGATGCCAGTATCTAACACTAACAAGCAAAGCACTGATGAAGCTTAAATTATTGAGCAATTGGCGCGGTGGACTTCCTGAATTGGGCGTCAAGCGCCCATGGTTAGTTGTTGTGATAAATCTCTTGATTGTCATGGCCGGTATAGCCGCATTGTTGGCGGTAGAAGTGCGTGAATTACCCGACGTTGATAGACCCATCGTCAGTGTGCGTGCACTACTACCGGGTGCCTCTCCCGAAACGATGGATGCTGAAGTGACTCGGATTCTAGAATCGGCGGTTGCCCGCGTATCGGGAGTGAAATCAATTAACTCCGCCAGCGAAGAAAATAGCGCTCGCATAAGTATCGAGTTTCGACCCAACAGCGACGTCGATAAAGCCGCTGCCGATGTCCGTGAAGCGATCAGTCGCGTTCAGCGCGATTTGCCTGATAATGTTGAGCAATTGTCGGTATTCAAAGCCGATCAAGACGCCCAAGAAATTGTTCAGATTGGAGTAACCAGCACTGTTTACGATGAGCAAGCGCTGGCGCGGCTGATTGAACAAGACATCGTACCGCTTTTTATCGCCTTGCCGGGAGTCGCTGATGTGCCCTTATTTGGCAGCCGCTCTCGAGTCTTGCGTATTATTCTTGACCCCCTGCGCTTGACCAGCTATGAACTGACAGTCGCCGACGTCACCGAGGTGCTCAGAGGTGCACCCCTTGATATTCCTGCGGGCAGTTTCCGTGCCGGTGAACAACAGTTGCTGGTAAGAGCCGATGCGGCAGTCACTAAGGAAGCCGATATTGGCGCTCTGGTGATCCGTGACGACATACGCATACAGGATGTCGCTCACGTCACTTTCTCCCCCGCCGACACCAGAAGCATTGTTCGTTTAAATGGTCAACAAGTGGTGGGCATGGGAGTGGTCCGCCAAGCAGGATCCAATACTATCGAGATTTCAGATGGTATCCATGAGGCCATCGATAAGATCAATCAACGCTTTGAGAACATCACCCTGACAGTGATTGCCGACGAATCTGTTTTTATCCGGGGCGCAGTTAAAGAAGTGATAAAAACATTAGCCTTCGCCATTTTGGTGGTCATTGCGGTCATACGATTATTTTCCGGATCGATGCGAATCACACTGATTCCCGCTATCGCCATGCCAGTTTCGCTCCTCGGCACATTGGCTGTCGGCTGGGCTATAGGGTTCTCCATCAATATTCTGACCCTGTTGGCATTGGTATTAGCCACCGGTCTCATTGTCGATGACGCCATTGTCGTCCTAGAGAGTGTTCAGCGTCGTCGAGCTGAGGGTCTCGGATCAAGTGCGGCCGCGGTGGTGGGTACTCGTCGGGTCTTTTTTGCAGTGCTGGCAACCACTGCGGTTTTAGTGGCGGTCTTCATACCTATTGCTTTTCTGCCCGGGACAGCTGGCCGCTTATTTAGAGAATTCGGACTTATTCTTGCGGTGGCGGTGGCCATCTCGTCCTTTGTCGCCCTAAGCATTGTACCTGCGGCAATGGCTAGGCTGGGCCCCTATGAGCCACGTGCGCGTAGTGTCGATGGACTCGGTGTGGCTCTCGTTGCCTTTTATGATGCCTCCTTAGGCTGGGTGATGTCGCGTCCCTGGTTAAGTTTAGTCGTATCTATTGCCGCGGCGCTAGCAGCGGGAAGCCTGTACACACAACTTGACCGAGAGCTTCTGCCCCCTGAGGATCGTGGATCTATCCCTATATTTTCAAGCGGCCCTGATGGCGTCGGTTTGTCTTATGCGGAACGACAAGGCGACAGCATGGAGAATGTGCTGCTACCGCTCATGGATAACGGCGAAATCGAATCGCTGTATACCATCGTTGGCCGCTGGGATCCTAATATCGTCTTCATCAAGGCGCGGCTGGCGCCCTGGCATGAACGCGAGCGTTCGCAGCAAGCGATTGCGGCAGAGCTAAAACCCCTTTTCGCCAACATACCGGGTATGTCGATACGAATATTTAGTGCCAACTCTTTAGGGTTACGAGGTGCCTCTGGGGGAGGCATTAGCCTGGCATTACTGGGCACCGACTACAATGACATTTTCGCGGCGGCACGGGACTATGCCAATGCGATTCGTGAACGACTCGACACGGTCAGTGGTCCCAGAATCAATTATCAACCCAGTCAACCTCAACTTTCCGTCAAAGTTGATCGACAGCGCGCTTCCGATCTCAATGTATCTCTCGACAGTATTGCCCAGACACTCAAAGTTATGGTGGATGGTGTCGAAATAGTCGATCTCAACGTCGACGATCAAACAGTGCCCATTATATTGGAGGCGGGGAGCGACAAAATTAATGATCCAGGCGACTTAGTTAATCTTTATGTCCGCACCGTCACCGGCGAACTCATCCCTCTCTCCAGCGTGGTAACCCTAGAAGAGCGAGGCGTGGCGGGTCAACTTGATCGGCGTGCTCAACGACGCGCCATTGACATCAGTGTAGAAGTGAATCCAAACGTCGCAATGCAAACCGCTGTTGACGACTTACTGGCGCTGGCGGAAGAGGTCTTGCCCTCTACCATTTCGGTGATTACTCGAGGCGAAGCTGCGGCCCTCGATGAAACGACTCGAGATACACTCATCACCTATGGGTTCGCGCTGCTGATTGTATTTCTTGTTCTAGTCGCCCAATTTGAAAGTCTGGCGTCAGCAGCCGTCATTATGACCATTGTCCCTTTTGGGTTAGCGGCTGCAATTTTCGCTTTGTTCCTGACAGGAACCTCGCTCAATATTTACTCTCAGGTTGGCTTAGTGATGCTCATCGGTCTCATTGCCAAAAATGGAATCTTGCTGGTGGAATTTGCCGACCAATTGAGAGACGAAGGGCATAGCGTTCGCGATGCCATTGCCGGTGCGGCACACGCCCGACTACGACCTATTGCTATGACCTTAGTCTCTACCATTTTCGGCGCCCTGCCTCTTATTATTGCCACCGGCCCCGGAGCGGAAGCGCGCGCAGCCGTGGGCTGGGTAGTCTTTGGCGGTTTGGGCATGGCGGCGCTGTTTACTCTGTATTTGACGCCGGTGATATACCTGGGCCTTGCGCGTTTTGCGAAGCCACGTGCCGCGGCTAAACAACGTTTAGAAGCTGAGTTGGATCAAATTGATTCAGATTTTATTGACCCGCATCAGAACTAATGGCGTCCTAGTAACCGCCGTTTTTTTGCGCATGCCGGTAACAGCTAACGGCGCCCTGTCTAAGCGCCGTTAGCCGTCGCCAAAAAGGTCCTGGGTAGTTACAGGTTCCGCTGCCGCAGGTAGTTCAACGGCCTCTGTTAATGCGAAGGCATTCTCCGAAGGGTTATTCACCGCCTGGCTTACAGGGTGACAGCATACCGACCGGGTAATGGCACTGGCAAAGAGGTCATGGCCAGCTAACCAGTGCGCAACCGCGCGCGACTCCAGTAATACTGGCTGGCGATGGTGGATGTGGGCAATGTTTTCATGGGCGCTGCGGGTAACAATTGCGGCACCGCTGGTCGGGTTATAAATGCCCGCAAAATATAATAACTCCCCCGCTTTGTGATGATACCAAGGCACCTTCTTAACCTCACCCTTGGCCTCACCGCGCTTAACGTCACTCCGCTGCCATTCATACCAACCATCGGCCAGAAACACGCAGCGCTTCGCCCCGCGAAATGACGGTTTTTCTCGCAAGGTTTCTGAGCGGGCATTCGTCAAATGCATGGGCGACTTGGCCCATGAAGGGGAATAGTCCCAAGCCATCATCACCGGGGTTTGCAGCTCATTGAGCAGCAACACCTCTGACTGAGGTGCGATATTAAAGCGATCCTCTGTCTGCAAGCCCAGTTCGGCAAGTTCCGGATGCTGACTGACCGCAAGAGAGTAACGTCCGCACATAATGATTATCGACGTAGCGAAAAGATCCTTTTTGTCATTGAATGCGTGTTGGGTCAATACCCTGTCAATGCAGCACCCATCAGGCAAAAAAAAGCGCGCTCGCGCCCGCTTGACTCAGTCACTGACCGTCACGCTTAAAGCACCCGCGAAACGGCTTCTCAGCTCAACGGTTTAAGCAAACAGCTCTCCTGCAGCCAGCTTTTCAGCGACGATCCCGGGTGCATGAAAGCGATCGCCATAGGCGGCCGCTAGTTCATCACATCGCGCAGTAAACTGCGCTAGACCATAGGTGTTGACGAACTGAATTAAACCACCCGTCCAGACCGGCGCACCAATCCCCATAATCGAACCAATATTGCCGTCAGCCACGGTACGCAGAACGTTGGTTTCAAGACACTTGAGCGCTTCAATCACTTGACGGAACAGTAAGCGATCCCTAATGTCCTGATCAGCAATAGCGACCTCGGGTTTATAGAAAAGATCGTATAAACCAGGCCAGATCGTTTTGCTGCCATCCTCCCGGTACTCGTAAAACCCGCCGCCGTGGTAGCGACCGCCGCGACCATGATCATTGATCATGGTACTCACGACTCCTCGGGTCACGCTGCCATCACCCCACTTATCGCGCACACCCATCTCGGCCCAGGTTTCGTCAGCTTTCCGGTTTAGCTCAAGACTGACCTCATCAAACACAGCCAAAGGCCCGACTGGCATACCCACTGCCTTACCCAGATTGTCAATTTTTACCGGATGCAGGCCTTCGCTCAGCAAACGAGTCCCTTCGTCGATGTACGTGCCAAAGGTTCGAGACGTAAAAAAGCCCAGCGAATCATTGACCACGATGGGGGTTTTGCGAATTTGTTTGGTGTAATCAAAGGCCTTCGCTAACGCCGCATCACTGGTTTTTTCGCCCACGATAATTTCTACCAGTGGCATTTTATCGACGGGGGAGAAGAAATGAATGCCAATAAAGTTCTCGGCGTTCTTACTTGCCTCTGCCAACTCGGTGATGGGTAGCGTCGACGTATTGGAACCCCAGACACCGCCCTCCGCCAGATACGGCTCTAGCTCTTCGGTTATTTGGTGCTTGAGTTTAATATTCTCAAATACGGCCTCAATAATAAGGTCACAGCCGGACAACGCGTCGTTATCGGCAGTAGGGGTAATCAACGCTAACACCGCGCCCGCCTTCTCCTCGTTCATGCGACCCTTAGCCACACGCTTATTCAGAAGCTGCTCGCTGTAGGCTTTACCCTTGTCTGCCGCTTCCTGCGAGATATCCTTGAGCACCACCTCAATGCCGGCCATGGCAGAGACATAAGCGATGCCCTGCCCCATCATACCGGCTCCCAAAATACCCACCTTTTTAGTGACTTGTGGCTCGATATTTTTGGGTCGCGATGCGCCACCATTGACTTGATTCATCTGGAAGAAGAACGCGGTAATCATATTCTTGGCAACGGCGGTCTGGGCCAATGCCGTAAAGTTGCGACTCTCTATACGCATGGCGGTGTCAAAATCGACTCGTAGCGCTGAGGTGGCCACATCTAATATTTTTGAGGGCGCAGGCATAAGTCCGCGTGTTTTCTGGTAGAGCATGGCTGTCGCCGCAGGCAACATTTGCGCCACTTGCGGGTTGTTCGCATTACCACCTGGAATTTTATAGCCCTGGGTGTCCCAAGGCTGGACACTGGCGGCCTCGTTGTCGCTGTTCTCTACCAGCCAAGCCTTCGCCCGCGGTAGCAGCTCATCGAGGCTGCTGACCGTTTCGTGAATCAGACCTGCCTGCTGAGCTTTCGATGGCGCAACACGTTTGCCTTCAATGAGGTACTCATTAGCACCCATCAAGCCCATCAAATAAATACCTTTAACGACGCCACCGCCGCCAGGGAGAAGCCCCAATGTGACCTCAGGGAAGCCGATTTGAACCGCCTTACTATCCCAGGCAATCCGATAATTACAGGCGAGGGCTAATTCCAAACCGCCGCCCAGTGCCGCTCCGTTAATCGCGGCAACAAAGGGCACCGGCATTTTTTCCATCCGCCGAAAAATGGCCTTGATGGCCTCAACGTTATTGAAAAAATCCTCTGCATTTTCAGGAGTGGCTTGGACCAATGTTTTAAGATCGCCGCCCGCAAAAAAAGTACTTTTAGCGGACGTAAGTATCACACCTTTTAAATCATTCTCGGCTTCGAGTTTCGATACTGCCTCTTCGAGTAAAGGCTGGAATGCAGGGCTCATTGAATTTACCGGCCCCTCCATGTCCATGGTGATGGTGACGACACCGTCAGCGTCTTTATCGTAATTAAATCCGTTCATTGTCTATTCAATCCTTTGTTGTGTAGCCCCGGCTTAAATGCGTTCGATAATGGTTGAAATGCCCATGCCCCCACCAACGCAGAGGGATAGCATGGCTCGCTTAGCACCCCGACGCTCCAATTCGTCGAGCATAGTGCTGACTAAGCAGCCACCCGTTGCACCGAGGGGATGACCCATGGCAATCGATCCACCGTTTACATTGGTCATCTCAATATCAAGGTCTAGATCTCTCATGTAACGCAACACCACCGACGCGAAGGCTTCATTGATCTCCCAGAGATCAATGTCATCCTTGGTCATACCGGCCTTGTCTAAACACTTCTTCGCAGCAGGACCCGGCCCGGTCAGCATAATAATGGGGTCGTTGGCGAGCACTGCCGTGGCCACAACTCGTCCTCTAGGTTTGAGATTCAAATCTTTACCCGCTTTTTCACTACCGATGAGCACCGCACTGGCACCGTCCACAATCCCGGAGCTGTTGCCCGGCGTATGGACGTGATTGATATGGTCTAAGGTATTGTACTTGGCCAAAATAACGTCATCAAAACCCAGCCCACCGTGCATGACGAAGGAGGCCTTTAGCTTGGCAAGACCCTCGAGTGTCGTTTGCGGCTTAATGAAGTCATCGCGCTCTAATATGGTCATACCGGCTTCATCCTTCACCGGCACCACCGAGCCATCGAACCAACCACTATCCCGGGCATGGCTTGCCCGCTGCTGGGACGTCACCGCGTAGCTGTCCACGTCTTCTCGAGACCAACCTTCAAGGGTGGCAATGGTATCGGCGCCAATGCCCTGTGGTACGAAACCGGATTTTAAGGAGAAGGCTGGGTCGCCGCCCATGGCGCCACCGTTGGATCCCATGGGCACACGCGACATGCACTCTACGCCACCCGCGACGACCAAATCTTCCCAACCAGAAGCCACTTTTTGAGCGGCTATATTTACCGCCTCGAGGCCCGATGCGCAAAAGCGATCCAGCTGCACCCCCGCCACTGACTCATCCCAATCCGCATTTTGTACGATCATCTTGGCAATGTCTGAGCCTTGCTCCCCAACGGGCGTGACACAACCCATGACCACATCATCGACATAACTAGTATCTAGATCATGGCGCGACTGAATCTCACGCAACAGTCCGGCGCCTAAATCGACGGGCTTCACCTCGTGCAGTGAACCCTCTTTCTTACCCTTGCTACGGGGTGTCCGTACCGCGTCGTAAATATAAGCTGTGTGAGTCATTGTGCCTCCAATTGAGCGCATTATTTGCCGTCGGCGTGTCACCAACCGCAGTGATTTGATACCAATAAGGGGTAAAAAACGAGTGCGAAGAAAAACATACCCGAAGTTCAAATTCAATAGCTGTGCGGATTGTACAGGGACGCATTGCTCACGGATACGCACATTTTTTTCATCCCTACACGGTGACAATTCGGCGCTCTATGACACTGGAGTCACTGACCCTTTTAATTCAGTGGCAATAACCCCTCTGATAACCTCGGTTAATTTCCGATAGAAATGTCGCGATGGTGCATTACGACGATACATCAGCGCATGCTCCCGAAACAGTCGACCACCGGATAGAGGCTGTACCCGCAGCTCCTCAGGTCGATGTATCTCGCTGCGCACATACAGACCCGGCAAAAAGGCCAAGCCCATACCCATAACCACCATTTGTCGCAGCGTATCCAAACTTGTGCCCTCGAAATCTCGATTTAGACGCGCACCCGTCTGCTCGCAAATTCGCTCCACCTCCCGACGCAGCACATGGCGCTCGTCGAGCGCTAATACTTCCAGACCACTCAAGTCACTCTCGCGTAAATCACTACCGGTATTGAGTTGCATTTCAGCAGGACTGGCGAGTAGCAATGGCTCCCGAAATAAAGGCTCTCTTTCAAAGCTAGCCCCACTCTCGGGAATGGGGCCCAAAATTAAATCGTAGGTGCCCTCCTCTAAGCCTTTGAGTAAGTTATCTGGCACCTCTTCTCGGACGTGCAAACGCAGTCGCGTAAACTGTTTGTGAATGAACGGTAACAGCGTTGGTAATAAGTAGGGACCCAACGTCGGTGGCACCCCCAAACGATACGTGGAGTGGGTTGCGTCACCCAGTAAGTGCGCAGATTCAATCAAATTGCGCCATTGATTCAGCAGCTGACGGGCGTTGGGCAATAGCTCACGACCCGCAGGTGTTAAATGAGTCGCGCTGCGGCTGCGCTCAAGTAGCGTAACGCTCAACGCTTCCTCTAGATGACGCAATTGCACCGTTAATGTCGGCTGGGCCACCCCCAGACGGATGGCCGCTTGCCGGAGAGAGCCAGCATCGGCCACCTCAAGAAAATATTCCAGTTGACGCAGTGATGGCATAAAGAACCTTTAAATCCATTAAGTGATAGTTTAAATCTATATCCTATTAGGGCTGAAGTCGATAGCTTTTCACACGCCCCATCCCTCATCATTCCGCGTTGATTTTTAGAGAGTGTTTTCATGTTATCTGCTTTTAAATTCGATTTGTCACATCTGCGCGGCGATATATACGGCGGCTTGACCGCCGGCGTGGTGGCAATCCCACTCGCACTGGCCTTTGGCGTCGCCTCGGGTCTTGGCCCCGTTGCCGGCATGTACGGTGCCATCATTGTTGGTTTTTTTGCCTCCTGGTTCGGGGGTACTCCCACTAACGTGTCGGGACCCACCGGGCCCATGGTGGTGGTACTGGCGGGCCTATTCGCCAGCTTATCTGGGGATATTGGCCTCATTCTGACCGCCGTCATGCTGGCAGGGTTATTTCAGATAGCCTTTGGCCTCTTCAAATTAGGCGATCTTATAGGCTTAGTCCCCTACCCGGTGGTGTCCGGGTTTATGAGTGGCATCGGCGTCATTATCATTATTTTGCAACTCGATGCCGCACTCGGGCATATGGCACCCGCAGGCACTCTGCCGGGATTGACGTATCTGCCGACCGCCGCGTCGAGTATCAACGGCTCAGCACTGATCGTGGCGGGCGCCACTTTGGTCGTTATTTACGCCTGGCCCACCCACTGGGGTAAGTATCTACCCGCCGCTTTGGCAGCACTCATTGCCGGCACCGTATTGTCTTTGTTCATGGGTGACATGCCTATTCTCGGCGATCTGCCTAGCGGTCTGCCCTCGTTACATTTACCCGTGTTTGATCGATCAGCTGCGGCCTTAGTCCTAGAAGCAGCACTCATCCTCGCGGCCCTCGGCTCTATTGACAGTCTGCTCACCTCCCTCGTTGCCGATAATATGACTCGCACTCGGCACGATTCAAACCGAGAGTTGATCGGTCAAGGTATTGGCAATACGGTCGCCGGGCTGTTCGGTGGTATTGCCGGTGCTGGCGCGACGATGCGTACCGTCGTCAACATCCGCTCAGGGGGCGTCACTAAACTATCTGGAATGATTCATTCGTTGGTACTCGGGGCTGTCATACTGGGTGTTGGCCCCGTCGCTGGGTACATCCCCCATGCAGTACTGGCCGGCCTACTCATCAAAGTGGGGCTGGATATCATTGATTTCAGCTACTTAAAAAATGCCCACAGAGGCCCGCGCTGGGACCTTGCACTCATGGCGCTAGTGCTCGGTCTGACGGTGTTGGTGGATCTTATTACCGCGGTAGCGACAGGGGTGATCCTGGCCTCACTAGCCTACGTTCGGCAAGTGGCGGCCATACAGCTAGAAGAACTGCTGTCACACCCTCTTTCTCCTACCAGTGATGATGAGCAAGCATTACTCGATGAACTCAAAGATCGCGTCACGATATTTGAATTTGGAGGCCCTCTGAGTTTTGGGGCAGCTGCCGATGTCGGCCACCATGTTCGCGAACGGTATCGCGATGACCTGCACGCGATTGTGCTCGACTTTCGCCGAGTGCCCTTCCTCGATGTCTCAGCCGCTCGGGCGGTCGAAACCATCGCCTGTGACGCGAAACGTGCGGGTAAGAGTATTTTTATCACGGGGATGGCCGCTACGCTGGCCGATACCCTGCGTGGACTCGAAGCAGACTGCTGCTTTGACCTCGATAAAGACTGCTACGATGAGCGCTTAGCTGTACTGCAGATGCTCAAAAAACAGATCCCAACGGACAATCCCTCATGGGACAATTTACGTTCAACCCCTGCCAACCCCGAGTAACAGATACTGCAAAGGAGCCGCTCATGACGAAAGATGATATCAATGCCTTATTTTCCACGTGGAATGCTGCGCTGGCCTCAGGTGACCCAGACCGAGTCACCGCGCTCTACGCCCCTGATGCAGTGTTACTCCCGACTGTATCGAACCAGGTTCGCCACAACCATACTGAGATACGCGATTATTTTGTCGCCTTTCTCGCTAAACATCCGCAAGGCGTGATAACCGAGTCAAATACTCGCCACCTCGCCGACGACCTCGCGAGCAATTCAGGGGTCTATACTTTTACCTTTGGGGATGGCGCTCAGGTGACTGCTCGATTTAGTTATTTGTACAAAAAGAATGACGGCCAGTGGCAGATCATTGAACACCACAGTTCAGCTATGCCCGAGGCGATCAACGGTGACGACGAGCACCCTTGAGCTTATGCTCATCGCCGGCGCGCGCATTTACCCACAGGTTGACGACAGCCCAGTACCGCTCGAACAGAGGGCGTCTCTTACCCCTCGACTCTGCTGATTAGCTCTTCATTTTCACCAACAGGTCAATCATTTTGTTGGCGAATTTGCTGTACGGGGGAGTCATCAATGTCATTGCTGTCCGCTTCGCCTGATAGAACACCGGCCGCATTTTGGAACACGCGGTGAAGCCCTCATAACCATGGTAGTGACCCATGCCTGACGGGCCGACACCACCAAAAGGCAAATCGTGTTGCGCGACGTGAAACAGCGCATCGTTAACGGTGACGCCACCCGACATAATGCGTTCAATGTAACGCTCAACTAAGGCCGTATTGTTGCTAAAGGGATAAAGCGCCAACGGTCGGTCATGGCTGTTGACGTAGTCGATGACCTCCTCAGGCCTCTCATAGGGCAGCACCATGAGGAGCGGGCCAAAGGTCTCGCGCTCACGAATGGTCATATCGGGCTGCGTGTCCAACACTAAATGAAGCGGCATTTTGCGTGCCTGAGCGTTAGGCTCTTGCTGGCTTAACGGAACTATTCGCGCACCTTTGTCAGTGGCATCAGTCAAAGTGTCTTGCAAGCGCTTGAATGAGCGGTCGTCAATGATCGACGTGTAGTCATCCGCATTGATGTCAGGACAGTGCTTTGCTGCCCACTCTTTGGTGAGCGTCACGAATGCTTCAATCTGCGTTTTGTGAACAAACACGTAGTCGACATTGGTACAAATTTGCCCGGCGTTAAACCGTTTCACAAATAAAATCCGTTCAACGGCCTTTTGCAGCGGAAATGATGGATCAATCACCGCCGGCGCCTTACCGCCCAGCTCGAGAATAACGGGCGTTAAATTCTGTGCTGCCGACGCCATCACCTTGCGACCCGTCGCACCTGAACCGGTAAATATGATCAAGTCGAAGGGTAACTGCGAGAATTCTACGCCCACACCACCGGTCTCCTCAAAGAATTCCAACTTTTCTACCGGAAAGTAACGTGGGGAAATACTCTTCATTAACCGCGATAGAGCAATGGAGTTTTCGGACATTTTCACCATCGCGCGATTGCCCGCAGCGAAGACGGCGGCCAGCTGACAGACCGTTAAATTAACGGGGAAATTCCAAGGGATAATGAGGCCCGTCACCCCCAACGGCTGAGGAATCAACCGGTTCTTGGCCCCGAAGTACATAGTGAGGTCGATGCTGCGGCGCTGGGGTTTCATCCAGCTTTTTAGGTGCTTAATCGTGTGCGACACCGTGTCAGTAGCCGTTATAATTTCGGCAAATTTACTCTCGAAGTCTGAGCGGTTACCGTAATCCTCACCGATCGCTTCAATGATGGCCTCTCGATTTTCCGCAATCATGCGCTTGAGCGTCAACAGGTCGTGCTTGCGCTGGGCATAGTCGGGATAAGGGTTAGCCAAATAGGCATCACGCTGGCGCCCATAAGCCTCATTGAGCACTTTTTTTGTTGCCTCTATAGACGATGTTAGCGCGCCTGACTCTATGCCTGGCTCTATGGATGTGGCTTGATTCATTGTTATGACTCCCTGAGCGACGTTTAACGTCTACCCCTATTATTAACGCGCGTACAACCCGCGCTCGCGATACCCCTGCTTTACGACAGACCTACCTTACGATAAACCGACGTTATCCAGCAACACGCTACCGTAGGGTCGGGTTTACAGCGGCGCACCGTAACAACCGCCCGAATGACGAGCAGAGCATAACCTTCGTGGTGTATCGGTATAAAAATAGTCGCCCCCATTAGCCATGGAGTTCAGCGATGAGTCGCTCACCCTCCTGACGAACCGCAGCGGCATCGGGTCCAATTAAGGTGATATGGCCAAGTTTTCGCCCCTTCCGTACCCCCTTCCCATAGGTTTGAATCAGTGTCCGAATGGGTCCATCAGGCATACGTTGGGGCAATGTTGCGTCGAGCAGATTAACCATAGCAGCGGCCCCCTCAAAGACGGGTTCGACAACTGCGGCACCCAATACTAAGCGCACATGCTGCGTAAATTGGTCAGCTCCAAGGGCACCGATGGTCCAATGGCCAGTATTATGCACCCTAGGCGCTATTTCGTTGACGATCAGCTGCCCTTCGGTGACGAAAAACTCAATGGCAAGAACGCCGATATAGTTCATACGCGCCACTAAACGCCGCGCGTAGTCCTGCGCCAAGTGGGTCATAGCATCAGAGACCTCAGCGGGAACAAAGCTGCCCATCAATAGGCCATCCCGCATGGCATTTTCGGTCATGGGATAAGTGTGGGTCTGTCCCTGCTGGTCACGGCCAATGATGATGGCCAGTTCTCGATCGATGGCTATCTCCGCCTCGGCAATTAACGGATAGCCCTCTTCAGGGATATTCGCAATCTGGGTGTCGTCGCTCACCCGCCACTGCCCGCCACCATCGTAACCACCGAGAATACGCTTGCAACGACTGGGCGAGCTGTTGAGCGACGTTAAGCCATGCGCGAGGGCCTCTGGGTCATCGGCTTTGAACCATGGTGAGGTGGGAATAGCGAGCTCATCGAGCATAGCTTTCTGAGTATCTCGCTGGCGTAACACGACGAGCGCCTCATAGCCCGGCGCCAAATCGCGCGCTGTGGCTGCACGGCGTAACATCGAATCAGGGATACTCTCGCGCTCAACGGTGATGGCATCACAGTTTGCAAGGAACGCGTCAAATTCGGTTTCGGTATAGATAGGCCCTAGACCCGTGACCACCGGGATTTCATCAAGACAAAGAAAAGCGACCTCAACCCCGAGTCGATTGGCTGCTTCACCCAACATCTGGCTAAGCTGGCCGCATCCAATAATTCCAAGGCGCTGTTTCACGGTCAACTCCTGAGGTTTAATCGATGGGATCCTCGGGGACCTCATCGGTTTGCTGGGAACGTAAAGCGTCGAGGGCAGTACGTATATCCAGATTGTCATTGGCTAGCATTGACGCAGCAAACAAAGCGGCGTTGATAGCACCGGGTTTACCCACGGCAAATGTCGCCACCGGTATGCCTTTAGGCATTTGCACTATCGACATGAGTGCATCGATACCGTTGAGCACGGTGGCATCAACAGGCACCCCCAATACCGGCACCGAGGTCATGGCCGCCGTCATACCCGGCAAATGCGCCGCGCCACCGGCGCCGGCAATAATCGCCTTGAGTCCGCGCTCTCGCGCTTGGTGAGCGTAGGCATAAAGACGGTCGGGTGTCCGGTGTGCAGAGACCACTTTCGCTTCATAGGGAATCCCCAGCTGCTCCAACATCTGAGCAGCCCCCTCCATGACGCTCCAATCAGAGCGCGAGCCCATAATAATTCCAACCGCGATATCTGACATCACCCCCTCCAGTGGCCGAGGACAGATTCTAACACCCCCTGTCCGGAACCTTTAATGAAAAAGGGCCCCAACGGGGCCCTAAAAAAACATCTATACCTTTATTGCGCTTGCTCTGCGCGGTTATTCGCCGCTGACAGCGCACCCTTTCAACTATCAAGGCCAGTTCACCGAGCTGCACCACAGTGAGAATCACTGCCCTTACCTTGCGCTCAAAATATTACCTGCTTTCTGAATAAAATAAAACAAGGGCCATGGCCCGACGCACCAGCGCCTCGAGGGCCACGTGTATCAGCTTGCCATCCGAGATCGATGACTCCGCTCGCCCGCCTAACTAGAGCGTCGCGCGCAATGACGTTAATGCACGCTGTTAACCGCGCATATCTTCCAGCTCGACCCCCTTCGTCTCGTGGGCCATCACAATAACAAAGACAATAGAGGCAAGAGCACTGACGGTGTAAAACCCATAGGCGCCCACCAGGCCCACACCTACCAACAGAAGCGGGAACGTCATGGTAATGGCAAAATTAGTGAGCCACTGTACCAACCCACTAACCGCTAGGCCCGAACCACGAATCTGGTTGGGAAACATCTCCCCCAACATGACCCACATTACCGGCCCCCAGGACAGGTTGAACATAAAGACGTAAGCATTGGCCGCGATAAGCGCCACCCGGCCTTCGACCTGACCTAGTTGCAGACCTCCATCAACACCGGTATCAGCACCAGAAAATACCGCGGTTAACAAACCTAAAGTAAGGGCCATACCAATAGAGCCCACCAGGAGCAGTGGTCGTCGACCAATACGGTCAATGACCATAATAGTGATAATACAAGCGGCAATACTTACCCCGCCTGAGATCACGTTAATGAGCAGTGCATCGCTCTCCGAGAAGCCCACCGACTGCCACAGCACGGCACCGTAGTAGAAAACCACGTTAATGCCGACCAACTGCTGCAGCGACGCAAGGCCAATACCCAGCCACACAAGGCGACGCAGGCGGCCGGTTTTTTTATCAATCAGATCTGTCAATCTTGGCCGCTGATCACCCGCGATAGAGGCGTCAATCTCGGCTAATTTGTCTTCTACCGCTGCGCGACCAAACAGACGCCCCAAGACTTTGCGGGCACTGTCAAATTGTGAGGTCAACACCAAATACCGTGGGCTTTCAGGAATCGTCATCAACGCGATAAAAAAGATGGCCGCCGGAATGAGTTCCATCCAAAACATCCACCGCCACGCTTCAAACCCCATCCATAAGGTAGCGGTCGCTGTGCCGGCCAGATTCGCTAAAAAATAATTACTGAGAAAGGCTACAAATAACCCGGTAATAATGGCGATTTGCTGCACACTGGTCATCGCGCCCCTATAACGCGCGGGTGTCACCTCGCTAATGTAAGCCGGCGCCAGCACGCTAGCCCCACCCACAGCCAATCCCCCTGCGATGCGATACAACACAAATTCTAGGGAAGCCGACGCGATACCCGAACCCCAGGCACTGACAATAAACAGTACCGAGGCGACCTGCAGCAAACGACGGCGGCCAAACCGATCGGCCAAGCGTCCTGCTATAAACGCCCCAACAGCACAGCCGAGTAGCATTGAAGCAACATTGAACCCAGTCCCTGCCGAGTCCGACTGAAACGCTGCTTTTAAACCGCTCACCGTGCCATTAATGACACCACTGTCAAAGCCAAACAAGAATCCACCCAGTGTTGCAATGACGCTAATGACAATAATAAAACCATGATTATCATTGCTAGTCTGAACGCTGTTGTCTGAGGCCTCTGACGTTACCGAAGAAACACGCATCGTTTTTCAATCCTTTGTTGTTGTGCACCAAACGACGGTCACAGGTTCATAGTGTAAGCCCAGCACAGCGCTGTGCACAGCCGAACCAGCCTTGCGAGGCGAGCCCCTGCCTTTGAGCGGTTTGCCCTGGCCAGCGCGTTGATCTTGGTCGCGCCAGCCAATGACGACAATCCTCAGGGTGCGGATTCAGCATCCTCATCGGCTCGGCGCCAGTTAATCGTGCGGCTTATAAAGCCCACCTTGACTGTAAATTGCATGTCGTCGGGTGCCCTCAGCAAGATCGTCACGGGCTTATACTCATTCAGTTGCTCGGCGTATACCAATCCCTGCCACTGGTTGGCCGCCGCTGTGCTGATCTCAACATCCTTGAGAAGTTCGCTACCGACCCGCTCAGGATAGCTATCGTGACGAACAATCGTACCGCTACCTGTCGCCAATCTGATGGCAATCCATACGGGTTGATCGGCATGTTTCCATACCCCTGACAGCTCATCGGCCAATAATCCCGGCGCGGCCAGACAGATAGCGAGTAAGACAACACATCGGCTCATGAGCCATTTAGCGCCCGTGCAGTAAGCTTCCCGAGTTGGGACATGTGAACTTCATCAGGGCCATCGGCAATGCGTGAGAATCGGGCCAGGGTGAAGACTTCAGGAATCAAAGTATCCTGACACACCCCCATGCCACCGAACACCTGCATGGCGCGATCGGCCACCTGCTGGGCCATCGTTGGTGCAACAATCTTGACCATACTGATATAGGGAATAGCGGCCTTCATACCCTCGGTGTCCATGACATGGGCGGCTTGCAGGGTGAGTAACCGCGCCTGCTCGATGTCACAGCGGCAGCGCGCAATCTCATGCTGCACGCTGGTTTTCTTAATGAGTTTTTCACCAAAAGCGACGCGCTCATCGGCCCGGGCGCACATTAATTCCAAGCAGCGCTGAGCCAGACCGACCAGACCCATAGCGTATTGGAATCGACCGGGACCCAGACGACCCTGGGCGATTTCAAAACCACACCCCTCACCTTTGATCATGTTGCTGACCGGCACACGGACATTATCAAAAACGAACTCCGCCTCACCTCCAGGTGAATGGAGATTGTCGAATACGCGCAGTGCCCGCACCAGCGTTATGCCCGGAGTATCGCGAGGGACTAGAATGGTAGAATGCTGGCGATGACGGTCATTCTCTGGATTCGATTTACCCATCACCAACATAATTTCACAGCGTGGATTGATCGCGTTGGTCGTCCACCACTTACGCCCATTGAGTACGTACTCGTCACCATCGCGGACAATCTCCAAGGCCATATTGGTGGCATCAGAGGAGGCGACTTGAGGTTCGGTCATGGCATAGGCGCTGCGAATATCCCCCGCCAGCAGGGGTTTCAACCAGCGCGCCTGTTGCGCCTCGGAGCCATACTTGGCTAGCACTTCCATATTACCCCGATCAGGTGCATTACAATTAAACACCGCCTGAGCCCATATCACCTTACTCATGGTTTCAAACAGAGGGGCAATTTCCACATTGGTTAAGCCTGGACTCCAGGGTGCATATTCACGGGGCAAAAACAGATTCCACAAGCCCTCAGCCTTAGCCAATTCGCGCAGGTCGTCAAACCAGGGGGGTGTCTGCCATAGATTATCCTGATTGAGTGTCCATTCATTCCAATCGTGTTCGCGGGGGAAGATGTGCGCCTGCATAAATGCCGCCAACTGGGCGTTAAGCGCCATCACCTTTTCACTGACTTCAAATCCCATACGGTCTTTCCTCAATAGGTGTTATCCCATAAGCAGTCTGATTCATCCGGCAAGCATAGCTTCCACGCCGGTGCCCTGTAGTAGAGCATCAACCTCGGTACGATCGCCACCCTTCAAGGCCTGATACCGCTCATTGGTCCACGCCAAGCACTTTGCTTGGTAGGAAAAGGTTCGCTGATTCCACTGCGCGCCGTCAATCGTTGCCGACCACGTCTTTTCACCCGCCTGCACCGCACGGGCATTGGCCAATTGTGCGGGGGCGTAGACGCGTCCTATTTCTGACATCAGTTCGCGCAGGCTCGCTGGTTGATCGCCCAGCGCTATCCAGTCCTGCTCGCTGGGCGCATGGCCACTTTGGTCACTCAAGTGATCCACCCAGGCGACCGTACGTGGCGACACCTCATGGGCGATCCGCCGGGGGGTCGGGTCAAAGCCAACCAACTGGGTCAATTGGCCATAGAGACCAAAGTCGCCTGCTCCCGGGCGATGACCGAGCATGAAGTGCTGCTCGGCGAGGTGATTTTCCATGGCAGCCAAGAAACGCCGGTAACTGGCGTCGATAACCGGTGCGCTACTATCATTAGAACCCACAACATAGAGGCGCTTCACCTGGCGCTCTGTCACCCACTGCTTGAGGTGTTCGTGATCTTGGGTTGCCATGCTCACATCGAAGCTCAGCGGCAACAGGGTCCCCGCATTATCCGCATCCGCTGGCGCGTACCAGCGGTAATGAAACATGTACTTGGTGCACCACTCGTCGGCAAAATCCTCAATCAAATAGTCGATAAAAGCTAACCCAGGGTTTTTTGGCGTTACTGAGCGACCAGAAAACATCGCTTCTAAACGCCGGATTATGGGCGTGCTATCGGTTATGGCCTTAAGTCCGTCTGCTTCCTGAAAGAAAAAGGTCGGCAATAAAACCGGCGTCGGTCTGGCCACCCCAAGCGCGTCACAGGTCTGTTCTGGCTGGCCCCAGGTAATTCGATAGGGCAAGCGCCGATAGCGCAACAACGCGATCATTTTCTGGGTGTAGGGAGACCCCCAACCTCCCACTAAGTGAATCGGTTCCTCATCTGCCATGGTCACTGCCTTTTTTCCTTATCGCTGCCGAACCGCTGGGTACACTTCGGCGCGCGTGGTGAACGATGTCTCTGTCAATCTTTAACAAGAAAGGCACTGCCCTAAGCAGAGGCCCGCTAACTGGTTTGCTCACTTTATTTGATCTTTTATGATAAGTCTTTATATTGACATATAAACTGCTATTAGGTAACTCTAGGGTCGCGGAGCTGCCGCTAAGATAGCGCTATGTAGATAACCCTATTGAGATAGCCCTACTGAGATAGCCCAATGTCACAGGAGTAAACGGTGTCAACGCGATCTACACTCTGGCTCATACCGGCCCTGCTTTATGGGGCGTTTGTTTATTGGTATACCGATATTGGTGGTCCATTGAGCGACGCTGAAATCGATGACTTCATAGCCACCATGGAAGCGAACGGTCGCGACCCCACAGTCATTAGCTTTTTGGAGACCTTTGCCCGCCAAGACAGCGGGCGTCAGTTTTTAATGGTCAACAACATTGACATGAACGACCATCCGGGCAACGTCGAGGGTGCCAACCCGGGTGAAACTGCCGATGACCTTATGGGTCGCTATATGGAGCATATGATTCCGGCACTACTGGCTCGCGCTTCACACCCAGTGATGATTGGCTCAGTCATCTACCCGACGATGGACCTAGTGGGCATAGAGGGAGCGGAACGCTGGGACCAAGCCGCGCTGTTTCGCTATCGCAGCCGTCGCACGTTGCTGGAAATCGTTACCCATCCGACCTTCAGTGATAAGCATCACTTCAAGACCGCCGCGCTAGAAAAAACCATCGCCTACCCTATCGAAACAACCCTCTATCTGAGTGATCCTAGAGGGTTACTCGGGCTACTACTACTGGCGATCACCGCCATCCTAGATGCCAGATTATCGCGAAAAAATCGTTCCTAGCGGCACCATCACGCATCGATGGGTTAGTTGGGCGTATAGACGTATTCGTCGCCGTCAATAAATTTTTCGGCTAACGTCTTATCCACCATGACGGGCATTTGTACCACTGATGGGTAGAGGGGCGCCCGCGCACTCGCTTGGTGTAGGGCAAGCGCAGCCTCTAGCGCTTTTCTTTTATCGGGTCGACTCTTGGCGAGGTTATTTTGCTCGGTGGGATCACTCGCAAGGTTGTACAACCAGGTCTGTAAGCCGTCGGTGGGTCGATCATTCACCTGTAATTTCCAGTCCCCCTGGCGCACCACTTGATAGTGACCGTTCTGCCAAAAGAGCGTATCTCGGGTCCAAGACTCAGCCCCCCCAGGCGTTGCCAGCGGCAGTAAACTCAGACCGTCAATCACAAGCTCCTCAGGTACTGGCGCTTGTGCTGCTGCCGCCAAGGTGGGCATCACATCAATATGGGCTACCGGGGTATCCACTACGGTTCCCGCAGCCATTTTCGCGGGCCACTTCACGAATAGGGGAACACGCAGCCCTCCTTCAAACATAGTGATCTTAAAACCTCGAAAGGGACTATTGACCGTTGGAATACCAATATAGCCCGCGCCACCATTATCGCTAGTAAACACCACGACGGTGTTGTCGGCGATATCGAGCGCATCGAGAGTGTCAAGAATACGACCGACACTGCGATCGACTGCGCGGATCATGCCGGCATAGACTCGCTTACGGTGGGGTTCAATAGCGCGCAGCGCATCGTAGTCTTCGCGAGTAGCTTGCAGGGGCGTATGCGGTCCCCAGTGCGCCAAATAGAGAAAAAAGGGTCGGTGCTGGTTCGCGGTAATGACGTTAATCGATTCGTCGGTCCAGTAATCGGTAAGATAACCACCGGGGGCAAATTTATCACTATCACCCGAGTTGTAAGTCGTGGAAAAGCCCATCCCCGCCCATAAAAACTTATCGATCGGATCAAAGGGCAGCGGAGCGTTTACCACATGGGGGTCATCCTTGGGCAAGTACAAACCACTGTGCATAAGTAAACTGTCATCAAATCCCTGTTGGTGGGGCGCCATGCCGTTTTCTCGACCGAGATGCCACTTGCCGATGTGCGCCGTGTAATATCCGTGAGCGCTAAGGGTTTCTGCAATGGTGACTTCAGAGGCCGGCAGACCTTGTCGTTCGTAGGGAGGCTGACCTTCCTCTATCGCTTCGTTGTAAACGCTAGCAGGCAATCCGCTGTCCATAGTCCCAGCGACGGTACTGACGATTCTGGCGAAACCTGCAGGCGTGGGGGTAAACTCAAAGCCAGTGCGGGTAGCATAACGCCCAGTCATTATCATTGCCCGGGACGGCGCGCAGGTACTCGCACCTGAGTAGGCCTGGGTAAATACCGTTCCCTCTGCGGCTAGTCGATCGATACTCGGTGTTCGCATACCGGCTACGCCACCACCAAACGTCGAAATGTCGTTGTAGCCCAGATCATCAGCCACAATAAGAATAATGTTCGGTGCTCGTTCACCCGGCGCCGCGCTGGGTACAGCGGGTCCGGACTGCCAGGAGATCGTCCGGGTCGGGGCAACGTCAGCATATTTCTGGGTGCTCTGATAGCTGACCAGTGCCAGCAGGAGGTCACCCCGTGTGAACCAGCCGATACCCGAGACGACCACGACCACGGCCAATAAAATGGCAAGACGTTTACTCATTGCGACGGTTTGCCCAGCCACTGACCAGAAAGATCAGTGGTTTCAATATTGAGCTGGCCGGCTAACCCAGCGGTACGATGCACCGAGATGGCCTGCATCTCTGGCGACTGCATGACCTTAAACATCGCTTGGCGAGAAGGCCAGACCGCCAGGGCGACGACGTCCCACAACTCCTCAACTTCGCCAAGCATCAGGCGCGCCACGTCGGCCTCAAAGCCAATGCTACCACCAATACCTTCCAGTAAAGTCTTCACGCCCTGCGCATACAGTGCGTAAGCCTCGCGCCCAGAGAGATTCGTTTCGCGGCCGTCTTCGTAGTCCGCCTTTGCCTTGAACGTCATGAGGTTAACCATACAGATGGGACCCTCCGCGCCCGGCGTCAAAAACCCTTTGATCTGCTCTTCATTCGGATACACTTTATTGATGACTTCCACGATGCTCGCCTCTTCTCCCGTGACTCGCGTCACACGTTAATTGTCAATATGATTCGCCCGTGCTGGTGACTATTGCCACACCTCAAGGTTGCCCTCCCGCCCTAGCTGTCGATCCAACTTGATCCAAAGCACGTCGGCCATACCGCAGGCGTGAAGCATATCTTTCACCAATGTTTGATCACTGGCAGGGAGGTCGGCATAAAGCGTCTGCACCCGCGCCAACAGATAAAAGCGGTACGGCTGGGCCAGCGCACTGATGGGATGACCACGCACACTAAAGTCAGCACTGCCCAGGGGATTGGCCAATCGACCCACGGCGGCGGTCCCCGCCTCGGGCCGATGTTCAGCTAAAAAAGTATTGATGCACTCGGCAGCCGCCTGGGTTTCCGGAATAAAATCTTCTGCCAATACGCGCAATACCGCGAGGAGACTGCTTGGCACCTCGTCACCCGTTAAGAAATCGCTCCCTGTGTCTATATACTCCGGCGCATCTTGATCTGGCCGATTCATGCGCTCAACCCAACGGTAGACCCGCACCGCATATTGCTGCATCAACCGTGCTGGATGCGGATCCCTGCCAAGATGGGCATACATCGGCGCCAGCAAGCCAAAGTCCCCAATGCATGGCCGCCCACCCAATAAGTAGGGGTAGCGTTCAAAGTGATGATTGAGCGCCTCTAGGTATGCCTTGTACAAGGTCTCTACTAGCGTCTGCGACTGTTCAATAACGCCAAACAGTTGTGCCGCGTGCCGCATGCGGTTCATCATGTAATCGGTTTTTTCCTGCCGCTCGGGGATATCCCGCTGGGAGTGCAGAAAGTGGTAGCGAATGAAGTGGAGATTATCCTGGGGATAATTCCAGCGATAATGCATGGCCGGGCGCAACAGCCCATCACTGCCAATCACATCAAAGAGCGCGCTGATCACTTGCTGACGAGGGCCTGGGGGCTGGCAAGGTCTACCATCGGCCACCTCGAAGTGCTCTATAATGGCCGCGCCATCGCGAATCACTTCGCCTTCCGGGGTCACTAAAGTGGGTATCGTCGGCAATTTACCCTTGGGTAACACTTCATGTTTAAAACTCTCATGCCCGGAGGACAGTTCTTCAAAGGGGATTCCCCGCTTGATAAGGTAAGCGCGAGCGCGGCCTGAATAGAGCGAATGCGTCATGGCATATAGGCGATGAATCTTCGTCATTATCGACCTCGCTGCTTCAGTCGATAGGCGACATAAAAAGGCGTCAGCACAAGCACCGTGAGCAGAAATATCAGTATGCTCTCCCCGTATTGGGCAGACAGTGCATTGATCAAGACCTGATGCAAGGGCCTATAGCCAACCGGCGGTGCTAAAACGCCATGATCTCGCTGGTAACGCCCATAACGCGACAACATACCCTGAAAGGTCGTCGCGTGGCTTCGGGCGAGATTCTTGGTCTCTCCAGGATCGGTGATAATGTTGAACAGTCGCCACTGGCCAATGTCTGCCTCGGCAATTGGAATGGAGTTTTTCACCTTGGCTTGTGCCACCGGATCATTGAGGTAGCGGTCGTCCTCGGGTGTTTTTACCATGAAGTAGAAACTACTGGGGTCAATAGGGAGCTCACCCCCTTGGATACTGGCTATGTCCACCTCCATGCCGCCGTCCAGAAAGGTGTAGTAGGGGTGGGTCATCTCCGACCCAAAAACACCAGTAGTCCGGCAGTTATGGAGAATACTTTTTTCACAATCAACTCACTTCTCTAGAACGCGCACCCTAGGGCTAGGGTTACTATTTATTTGGCACTCTTTATGACATATGATGCAGTCAGAAGTCAAAACATCTATCCTAACCAGGCGTATTTTACGTGGGAGCAACCCTTATGAAGAAGTGGATAGCCGCGCTGGCAGTATTAATCCTGCTGATCCTCGTGACTGTTAACCAGCGGGGTGCTATCGCTACCCTGATACTGGAAAAGGGCCTGATGGCACGTATGGCCGCCAATAGCCTTGCGGCCCTCGACGACGGCCTACATTTGGCGCTGTGTGGCGCCGGCGGTCCACTGGCTGGACCGAACGCCTCGGGACCGTGTGTTGCAGTCGTTGCCGGTGAGCAGCTATTTGTCGTGGATTCAGGTACCAACGGCCCTCGAAATCTCGCTCGAATGGGCTACCCCGTGGGTGCGGTGAAAGGCGTATTTCTAACCCACTTCCACTCCGATCATATTGATGGCCTAGGAGAGCTCAGCACCCTGCGCTGGGCCGGGGGCGATAATCGCGAGCCGCTGCCAGTGTATGGCCCTCGGGGCGTCGAACAGGTCGTTGACGGTTTTAATGCGGCCTACGCTCAGGACTTTACCTATCGCCATAAGCACCACGGTGATACGGTGGCTCCCCTCAGCGCTGCGGGGATGCAAGCAATAGCCTTTGATAAACCAGCGCTGGGTGAGTTAACAGTGGTCTATGAGAGCGAGGGACTGAGGGTGGAGATGCTAGCGGTGGACCACTCACCGGTAGAGCCCGCCGTGGGCTACCGGTTCAGTTACCAGCAACGCTCGCTGCTGATTACCGGTGACACGACCAAGCAAGCCAATATTCAACAGTTCTCCAAGGGCATCGATTTGTTGGTACACGAGGCGCTAGCGCCCAACCTCGTGGGGATGATGCATGCCACGGCGGAGGCACTGGGCAATCAGACTATTGCGACAATCACCCAGGATATTGTCGATTACCATGCCAGCCCCGTCGAAGCGGCCGAAACAGCCCGGGATGCCGGTGTCGGCCACCTCCTTTATTATCATATCGTGCCACCACTGGTTGTCCCAGGGCAGGAAATGCTCTATCTCAATGGCGCGGAGGCGATCTTCCCCGACTATACGATCGGGCAGGATGGCGTGGCATTTACCCTGCCGGCCAACTCAACGGCCATTATAAAAACCCGCACTGGCCTATAGTAGCGATGCTGGGCTGACTCAGCCCGGACAACATGCGCGTCAACGTTAAGCCGGGGCCGCCTCGCCAAACGATGGTTTAGGTGTCACTCTTGAGCAGTGATTGAAGCAGGCCGGCGAGCACGCCAATCGTCTTCTCTTGGCTCAGGCCTTGGTGATACCGCAGTCGATGCCACATTTCAAACGACGCAATGGCACACACCGCCTCTTGCTCTGGGCCGGACAGTCGTTTTAGTTCGGGCAGCCAGGTAGTCAGGTCTTTACGCAGGCCACGCTGATAGCGCGCATAGTTACTGCGCAGTGTTTCCGAGCGCCACAGCTGCGCCGAAGTCGATAAAATGAGATTACGGTGCTTTTCATACCCTACCCCATACCGCTCTACAGCCTGCAGAATGCGCTCTTCGAGGGTCCCATGACCATCTCCACCGAAAAACAGCACCTCCATAGCATCGCGGATTTGCTCGTCAATAGTGGCAAATAGCGTTTCCATATCCTCAAAATGGCGAAAGAAAGAGCGAATGGCCACCCCCGCTTTATCGGCAATTTGCTGGGCGGTAGGAATAAGTCTGCCCTCGTCCATGAGTGCCAGTGAAGCCTCAATAATGGCTTGCTTGCTGCGCTCGCTGCGAGCTCGACGACCGTCGATGACTTGGGGTTTGACTACCTGTGACATGGCGGCTGCCTGCTTCTCATGGGTTAATCACACCTGTCGACATGCATAAGGTCAAAGTGTAGAGGTAAACTTTATCGCCGGCCAGCATTAACTCCGCGTGCCCAGCGACCATTGCGCACCATGGGTTTGTTCCAAAGTAGAGCCGACCTGCAGTCCCGATGCTGTGGCAGGGTGTATGAAGCCACAAGCAAACCATTACTTGGAAGCCGTTACACAGTCGGCAAAGCGATCCAACGTATCGGCACCGAGACTGTTCTCTAACGGCCGTAAATGCTTTCTAACCCTACGCCACGCCCCGATGCCATCCGTATTGATGGGGCGGCGAACCTGCTCGCTGCTGGCGGTTCGAACGGCTCTATTGGTTTGATGGAAGTTGAGGCAAGCAGACTCAAATGGCAGGTGAATAGCCTTTACCAGCGCGCGAATTTCTTGCTCTGGATTAGCCACCAGCGTCTCATAATGGACCGTAACAATGCGGTTAGGGAGGATTTCCTCCCAATAATCCATCAGTTTCAGGTAGCCGTTATAAAAACGCCCGATGTGTTCAAGGTCATAACTGAATGTCGAACCCTTGACGAAGTACTGCTTGTATAGGCTGAAACCACAGTCTAAGGGATTGCGGCGGATATCAATGATGGGGGCATGGGGGAACAGCTTGTGAATCAGTCCGATGTGTAAAAAATTAAAGGGCAGCTTGTCGGTAAAGAATGGCGTGTTTTCACTTCTAAACAGAGCACCATCTGAAATATAGGCCGCAGCAAGCGCCGTGAGATCTTCTCCAGATAGATCACCATGATTGGCAAAGTAGCTCCCCTGAAATGTCATTGCGCAGGCGACATGCGCTTTACGTTTAATACTAGGCAGCACAGGCTGTTCGACCGTGCCCTCAACCAGAGAGTGACTGGCCAGTATCTGCTCGACAAGCGTTGATCCAGACCGCGGCAGGCCAAGGATAAAAATAGGCGTCGGACCCTGGGGCAGCCGGTCGGCCTGACTACTGAGATTATCTGGCGTAAAACTTCGAATCTGTGTCTCAATAGCAGCTGCAAATTTTTTTGGCTCAAAGTCGGTATCTGGACTGAGCTGGTTAGCCTTGTGATAGAGATTCATGGTGGCATCCCAGTCGCCCTGACGTTCACAAGCTTTGGCGAGGGCAAAGGTGGCTAGACATTGTTCACGCCGCGGTACGGTGGGAGTCTCAACGAGGGCTTTTATTGCCGCCTGATCTTGACTTGAAAACTCATAGGTTTTGAGATCTGCTAGAGTCCACCACGCCCCGGCATTATCGGGATCTTGCTCAAGGGCGGCCCGCAAGGCAGCGACACTCTCCTCGTGCTTGCCCAGCACTCTCAGGAGCTGACCCCGAACCAGTTGGACCCGGCTAGCTTTCTTTTTATCCTCGAGACAAAGCACCAGGGCTTTATCACAGGCCACCATCAGCGCGTCATTCTGACCTAGGCGCAACAGAATACCGATCTGGATCCAAAGCGTGTCAAAGTTTTCGTCTAAGGCCACCAGTGTTCTCGCGCTATCGACAGCGCCTTGATAGTCGCCAACCTCTTCTAAGGCGTCAATAAACGCTTTACGCAATGCCCTATTGGCGGGGGAATGCCGTAAACCCAACGCCAATGCCGCCACCTGTCCCTCGGGATAATTCTTGATTTTCGCCACTTCAGCAATAGCAGAGATCGCTCGGACATGGCCAGGCTCTAGCGCCAGTATGCGTCTAGCGGCACGTTCAGCTTCATGGTAAGCGCCCGAACGCATCAGACGTTGAACTCGCCGAAAATCTTCTAGACATGGATCGCATTGTTCGGCCGCCTGAGTGACCTGCATCGCCTCTACAAAATGACCTGCCTCATACAGTCGTCTGCCCAGCCGAAGCCAAGCAGTGTAGAAATGAGGCGCTGTCTCTAATGCTGTTTTAAGCCTCGCAATGGCGCCGGTCAAATCTCCCACCGCGGCCAGCTCATCAGATTTAATAACCATTGCCTGAGGGGATATGTTGGCGGGCATGCTTGGGCCTTGATATAAAAAGCGGGCGTGGTGACAGTCTGTTCAGCCCATTGCCTACCATGGGCTACTTGTACGTCAATGAACTATCGAAGCCCGGCGTTAATGGAATCGAGGAACCGTGACCCAGGACAAAGCTGCTTTTCATCCATGGAGTTTAAAGGTCTACGAGCAGTACCGAGCACGTCATGTAACTCCTCACTGTCCCGCTGGATATAAAGCAGACCTGTCAGAATTTTACCTTCCTTCGTGTAGTGGCTGGTCGCCTCCAGCGCCGATTGACGATCCTCTATGTCGTAGTCGTTGTCCTGCTTATACAGACGCACTACCGAGCCATCGTGCATACACACCTCGCAAGTGGCTCCTGAGTCATAAGTCGCTGTAATCTCTTGCCGCATAGGCACAAAATCTACTGGCATATCGGTATTGGCATTGCGGACATGTTCGTAGCTTTTGGTTGATTCGCTATGGTTATTAAACGTCACACAGGGTGAAATAACATCCAGCAATGCAAATCCACGATGACTGATCGCCGCCTTGATAAGCGGAATGAGTTGCTGTTTATCGCCCGAAAAACTTCGTCCGACAAATGTGGCGCCCACCTCAATAGCAAGCCTCGCCAGATCGATAGGTGAATACAGGTTGATATCGCCTTTTTTATTGGGCGAACCGGTATCCATAGTCGCAGAGTCCTGCCCTTTAGTCAGACCATAGCAGCCATTGTTCTCGACAATGTACGTCATATTGAGGTTGCGGCGCACCACATGGGCAAACTGTCCCAAGCCAATGGATGCGGTGTCTCCATCGCCCGATATGCCGACATAGATCAAATCCCGATTGGCTAGATTGGCCCCGGTTGCTACCGAGGGCATCCGGCCATGAACGCTGTTAAAACTGTGTGAGCCAGACAGAAAGTAAGCGGGGGTTTTTGAGGAACAGCCAATTCCGGACAGCTTCGCCACTTTATGGGGTTCAATATTGAGCTCAAAACAGGCGTCAATAATGGCGGCACTGATTGAGTCATGCCCACACCCCGCGCACAGGGTCGACAGCCCACCTTCATAATCTTGGCGAGTGCGGCCCAACTCATTAACGGGCGCATCAGGGTGTCTGAACGCTGGCTTTACAAACGTCACGTCGTTACCTCCTCGGGGGCAGCCCGCCGGGTCAGCGGGGTTACATTGCCATGGGTAATGTAGTTTCGAATCATGCCCGCTATTTTTCGAGCGGTAACGGGCAAACCGTCGTACTCGAGGATGGGAATGAGTTTTTCCTTCGCCGGTACACTCGTTTCATTAAGCAGGAGACGACGCATCTGGCCGTCTCGATTTTGTTCAATAATAAAAATACGGTCGTGATCGAGAATGAACTGCTCAACCTCAAAGTTGAAAGGAAAGGACCGGATTCGAAGAGTATCTAAATCGATGCCTTCTTTTTCAAGAATCTCGATAGCCTCATAGGCGGGTGACGCCGTGGTACCAAAAAATACTGCACCGTAGCGAGTTTCCATTGCTGACTGCTTGATTTTGGGTTCCGGCACAATGGCCTTGGCCGTCTCAAATTTTTTCAGCAATCGGTCCATATTGCGAACGTACTCGGCACCGTCCTCGGTATACGCCGCATATTCATCCTTTGACGTTCCTCGCGTAAAATAAGCGCCCTTTTCTGGATGGACGCCAGGATAGGTGCGGTAGGGAATCCCATCACCATCAACGTCGCTATAACGACCAAAGCGGGTCTCCATTTGGTCGAGATCATCGGCGCTCAGTACCTTGCCCCGGTCGTAGCGGAAGTTGTCATCAAATTCCAACGGTGGAGACATCCACTCGTTCATTCCCAGATCCAAATCACTCATGATAATAATAGGCGTTTGCAGACGCTCGGCTAGATCAAAGGACTCAAGGGTCATGCTGAAGCACTCGGCGGGTGTCGCCGGGAATAGTAAGACGTGCTTGGTATCGCCATGGGAGGCATAAGCGGCCATCAGCACATCGGATTGCTGGGTTCGCGTTGGCATCCCGGTTGACGGGCCGGCCCGCTGGACATCAATCAATACCACGGGGACCTCTGCGAAGTAGGCCAACCCTAGAAATTCACTCATGAGCGACACGCCAGGACCGCTGGTTGCAGTGAAGGCTCGTGCACCATTCCAATTCGCGCCAATCACCATACCCATAGCCGACAGCTCATCTTCCGCTTGCACAATGGCATAGTTTTTCTTGCCGGTACCCGGATCGATCCGCAGGCGACGGCAGTATTTGTCAAAAGCGTCCACTACCGAGGTCGATGGCGTGATGGGATACCAAGCCGCCACGGTCGCACCGGCATACACGGCTCCCAGTGCGGCGGCGGTATTGCCGTCCATCAAAATATTATCGAAGTCCTCAATATGCTTGGCCGTCTTGTGGCCTCGCTCTAAATGAATACCGATGGGACAATCAAAATGAGTGCTCGCGTATTGGTGCCCCAACTCGAGGGCATAGATATTGGGGGTTATCAGTTTCTCTTTGCCCTTAAACTGATCGCCGACCAAATCCTTCAGTACATTGAACTCGATATTCAATAACGCCGATAGCGCCCCGACATAAATAACGTTCTTAAACAGCAAGCGTTGGCGCGCGTCAGTGTATTCACGCAGGCAAATATCGGTCAGCGGAATACCAATATAGTTGATGTCCTTGCGGACTAACCGCAAGTCAAGAGGTTTAGTAGAGTCATAAATAAAATAGCCTCCCGACTCGACCTCGGCGACATCCCGTTTGATGCTCTGGGGGTTGACGCAGACCATGATATCAATGCCGCCTCGTCGACCCAGATAGCCGTCCTGGCTGACCCTGACCTCATACCAAGTCGGCATGCCTTGTATGTTAGAGGGGAAGATATTTCTTGGGCTGACTGGAATGCCCATTCGGAATATAGCCTTAGCGAACATACTGTTGGCACTGGCCGAACCCGTGCCATTGACGTTGGCAAATTTTATGACGAAGTCATTGATGGACTGCTTTGCTTGCATGGGCTCCCAGCCTTAGTCACGCTATAAAAGAATCGCTGCATATCCCAGGCGCCCGTGGGGCAGCGCTCGGCACACAGCCCACAGTGCAGGCATACATCCTCATCCTTCACCATGACCCTTTGGGTTTGGGGTAAGGCATTGGACACGTACAAATCCTGATCTGCTCGCTTGGCGGGACGCCTTAGAGATTGGCGCAGCGCAGGTTCGTCGTCGTTGTCCAGAAAATTGATGCAGTCGGTTGGGCAAATATCGACACAGGCATCACACTCAATGCATTTCGACGTGGTAAAAACTGTTTGGACATCGCAGTTGAGGCAGCGCTCAGCCTCCTGATAAGCAACGTTAATATCAAAACCCAGTTCAACCTCAACCTTGCGGTCCTTGAGGGCCTTTTCCTTACTGACATGAGGCACCGGGTAGCGGTCGTCCGTGGAGACCTCGCTGTCATAGCTCCACTCGTGAACGCCCATCTTTTGACTGACCAGATTGACCCCGGGTGCGAGGCGATTGTCCACCCGCTCACCACTGAGAAAAAGATCAATAGAGATGGCCGCCTGATGACCATGGGCGACTGCGGTAATGATATTTTCGGGACCAAAGGCGGCATCACCACCAAAAAATACGTTATCCAGTGAACTCTGAAAGGTCGTTTTGTCGACGACCGGCATATCCCATTTGCCAAACTCAATGCCCAGATCACGTTCGATCCAGGGGAAGGAATTATCCTGGCCGATGGCAATGATGACCTCATCAGCCTCAAAGAACACCTCTTCGCCCGTCGGTACCAGTTCTCGTCGACCGTCAGCATCATAGACAACGTCGACAACTGTAAAGCGCATCCCTTTGAGTACACCGTCCTCGTGGACAAATTCTTTGGGTACGTGGTTGTTGATGATGGGAATATCTTCTGCCTTCGCGTCCTCAATCTCCCACGCGGAGGCTTTCATGCGAGCGAATTCAGAACGCACCACCACTTTTACCGATTCACCACCAACGCGTCGTGCGGTTCGACAGCAATCCATGGCGGTGTTACCTCCGCCAAGCACCAAGACGCGCTTGCCAATACTACTGAGATGCTCAAAGGCCACCGATGCCAGCCAGTCAATCCCCACATGAATGGACTTATTGCAGGCCTGTCGGCCGGGAATATCTAAATCACTGCCCCGGGGCGCCCCGGTGCCAATGAACACCGCATGGTAGCCCTGCTGAATGACCGACTTTAAACTCGAAATATAGGTCTGGAAATGTTCGTTAATGCCCATATTGAGAATAAAATCAACCTCTTCATTGAGCACTTCCGGTGGCAGTCGAAAAATAGGAATCTGGCTGCGCATAAAACCGCCACCCACAGGCTGATCATCGTAAAGGTCAATCTGGTAGCCCAACGGCGCGAGGTCCCGCGCGACCGTCAGTGACGCAGGACCGGCACCAATGAGTGCCACCCGCTTACCATTGCCCTTTGCGGGCGCCTTGGGTAGCAAATGGGTGACATCGTCTTTATTGTCCGCTGCCACCCGTTTGAGCCGACAAATGGCTACCGCCTCTTCCTCGACGCGGCCACGGCGACACGCTGGCTCGCAGGGTCGGTCACAGGTTCGGCCCAATATGCCCGGGAATACGTTCGATTCCCAGTTGACCATGTAGGCGTCGGTGTAGCGGCCAGCGGCAATCAGGCGGATGTACTCCGGCACCGGCGTGTGAGCCGGACAGGCGTACTGACAATCCACAACCTTGTGGAAGTATTCGGGATCGTTAGTGTCGGTTGCTTTCACAGCGCGCTGTCTTTTTGTTGTTCACCCACGGCACATTACACAGACACGGAAAGAAAAGAAAGAGCCGTCCGTAAGCCTGTAGCGGCGCCTGTCGTCCGCCGGATAGGCGGTATTGACACATGCATGCGGGACTTCAAGCTGCCAGCATTCGACAATAGACGCGTGCCGCTAGATGTAGCATTATAGGCATCTCTCAAGCGATGTGGGGGCTAGACGGTCAAACCGCCGTCGATCCTAGACCCCTCACACTCTCGGCAGCATTGAACAACGGTTTGAACCACGTAAGGAGCCACCATGAACAGACTACCGATCACCTATGCGCTGGCGCTAACTGCGTCAGTTTTTTCTGCCGCCACGCTGGCGCAAAACCATCGGGCGTGGGACCAGGCAAATGACAACGCCGCCTTCAAGCGATGCGCGACCAAGCACCCGTCGCAAGCTGAGGCAAAGGCCATCGAGCGCGAGTTGCGCGCGCTATTGGCAGCAAAGAAGCCTGACAAACCAGGCGGCGGCAACGGCAACGGCGGTGGCGGCAACGGCGGTGGCGGTGACGACGGCGGTGGTGGTGGCGGTGACCTGCCGACACCCTCATGCGCCGCTGGAAAAACGTGTATCGGGGTGGTGTTTCATGTGGTGTCCGATGGCCGCGGAAACGGCGATGTCCCAGATGCCTCTATTGATGCACAGATGCAAGTGATCAATGCCGGTTTTAGTGGGAGCGGCATGCCCTATGAGTTCGATCTCATCAAGACAACCCGAACTGCAGATCGCAAATGGTACACCGGCTGTTACGGACGCAGCGAGCAGCGTATGAAATCATCCCTGCGGCAAGGCGGGCCCGATACCTTGAATGTTTACTCCTGCCGGCCTAGCCAGGGCATTTTAGGGTTCGCGACATTTCCCTTCTCGTATGATTCGCAGCCCAGTCTAGACGGGGTGGTTATTTTAGATGAATCAATGCCCGGCGGTACGGCTGCCCCGTACGACGAGGGCGATACCCTCACCCACGAGATTGGTCATTGGCTGGGCCTGTATCATACCTTTCAGGGGGGTTGTGGGAACTATGGCGGGGATTCTAGCGACTTTGTAGCCGACACCGCTGCGGAGGCTTCCCCGGCCTCTGGGTGCCCCATCGGCCGGGACACTTGCCCCAATGATGCCAGCAACGACCCCATTTTTAACTTTATGGACTACACCACCGACGCCTGCATGGATAGGTTTACCGTTGGTCAGACCGGTAGGACCGATTTTTTTTGGCAGGGCTACCGCTCGCCTACGCCCTAAATGATGCGGAATCGGCTGCCACGCGGTTAATCCGCTCAACCGAGGCAGTGTCAAAGCCGGCAATAGCCGGCTTTTTCTAACACGTTCTTTGGCCTCTTCGGTCTAGTCCGCCCACCACAGGACAGGCTGACACCGGCGACGCGACAGGGTCTCGGTCCCTGTCTCGGTCCCGGTCCTTGTCCCTTTCCCTTTCCCTTTCCCTGCCCCTTTCCCTCAATTCAGACACTTATCCGTTAAAAACCCCAGGTGATGGCCAGCCACCGACGGCCTGCAACACTCATACTTTTCTGAAGACCGCAGCATATCCATGATCGTCCGCATGGCTATCCTCCGCATTGGCGTAATATTGTACGCGTACGAATTCGAGGGGTGTGATGAGGTTATCGGCCTGCAACGCGGCAAAGCCCGAGCCGAAATGGTATTGGTCGAAGGCGGTGCCGTTGACGCCTATGACCAATAAGGCCCCCGCGCGACACAGGCGCAATGCGCCGTTTAATGCTTCGGGGCCAACGTGACCGTGAGTAAATGTCCCCGCACTCACCGCTGCACCATACTGTTTCTCGGGTAAATCAAGAGGTTTCGTCAAATCCGCTTCAAACAGCTGGCGGTAGATTTTTTTATCCCTACTGATCTGCAGCATCTCTGGCGAAATGTCGATGCCATCAATAGTTATGGGCGTATCGATATCAGCGTCCAGCTGAAGCGCTGCAGCGACCAAACCGGTACCCGAGCCAATATCTACTATTGGGGTATCGCTGCGCGTCGCATAGCGGGCATAAATGGCAGCAATGCGTTGCGGGTACTGGTAGCCCCGCGCGTCAGCAAATGCTTTGTCATAGGTATCGGCCCATTCGCGATACAACGCCCGATTATCGTCGGGCGTTTTAACCGCGTAGGCGTCGGTAAGTCCAAGCTCTTTGCTATCGCGCATTTGCATCCACCATCAGTCGCTGCGGAATGAGAACCCTCGGTGATACCAACGGTACCTGTAGGGAGCTTTTGCTCACTGGCAGTCTTTGGCCCATTTCTATAACCTCGGCGATGGGCAAACACCGTATTTACGCATTACCGACTACCGGAGGGCAACCCCATGTCAATAGATCGACGGCGCTTCCTAGGCGCAGGACTGGGATCGGCGCTCATGCTAAAGGCCCAGATGTCATCGGCCGAGGCTAAGCGCTACGACGTTATCGTCATTGGCGGGGGCACTGCTGGCATCCCGACCGCGCTTTTTGCAGCGCAGCGCGGGGCCAAGGTTCTGCTGGTGGAAAAATCATCCACTTTGGGGGGCACATTATTTTGGTCGACTGGGCAAATTGCGGGTGCCGGAACGGTTTTTCAACAGCGGCTTGGCATTGAAGATACCCCCCAAGCCCATTTCGCTGACTGCATGCGGATTAACCGCAACAGCGCCGATCCAGGCCTCACTGAACTAACCACTCGTCATGCTGGAGAGACTATTAATTGGCTCGCCCGGCACGGTTTTGAGGTTATGCAAGATCACCCGGTGACGGGTATTGGTCACGACCACTTTACCGTGCGCCGGTATCAGCAAGGTGTAAGCAGCGGTTTGTCTATCCTGAATGCGTTTTTACCCTCATTACAGGCGCAAATAGAGGCAGGGCGTGTTGATGTCATGTTGGCCACTGAAGTCGTCGATTTAATTCAGAACCAGCAAGGCGTGGTACAGGGCGTTGTTAGCAATGCCGCTGGCAAGGGGTTGAGAGATATCTATGGCCGTAGTGTGGTACTGGCAACCGGCGGTTGTGCAGCTAACCCACGTCTTTTTGAAGAACTTCACGGCGTACCCTTGTATGCCAAAACCGCCTACCCGACATCAATGGGTTCTGGATTGATCCTGGGCATGGCCGCCGGGGGACAGATCAGGGGTGGGGATAAGTATGCATCGTTGCCGGGTCTGATACCCGCAGCGCATGAATATCCCACCACCATGCACGCCTTCGCCCCCCTGCATCCGAAGGTCAGACAGCCTTGGGAAATTCTTGTAAACGCACGGGCAGACCGATTTGTTCGGGAAGATCATCCGAGCGTTGATCACATCGAACACGGTATTTTGGCGCAACCCGCGCAACGTCATTGGGCGATCTACGACGCGGCAATGCTGAGCCAGTCGCCCCCGATTATCCCCAAGTGGGACCGGCAGAGGTTGGCAACCGAGCATTCTCGAAGCGACATGTTTAGCCGCGCGGAAAGCCTTCACACTCTGGCGCTGACCGCGAAACTGGATCCGAGGGCACTCGCCCGCACGGTAGCGCGCTACAACAGCGACATTGCCTCCGGTGGTACCGATCAGTTTGGACGTCTGCATCGGCCACTTCCCATCGCCACCCCCCCTTTCTACGCCATCGAGATGCAGGGATGGACCCTGGTTTCATTTGCTGGCTTGAACGTGGACACCCAGCTTCGTGTGCTCGATAGCGCATCCCGCCCCATTCCCAACTTGTATGCACTCGGTGAGGTAATCGGTGCCGGCGCAACGTCGGGCAATGCCTACACCAACGGCATGCTGGTCACACCAGCGATCACTTTCGGACGGCTGCTGGGCCAGCGTATTCTTCCTCTAGAGGTATGAGGGGCAAGGTGAGTGGCAGTCTCAGCAGGCCGTTTATTTGTCCTATCGTTCCATGTGCGCTTGGTCAAATCCCGATAGATTTCTCCAGCAGAGACACTGATCACCCGCGCATTTACTCGGCTAGGCCCAACACCGACTGGTAGTAAAAACTAATACAACGCTATACTGTTAATTCCATGTTGTATTCTATGACTAACGCCTGTAGCTAGGAATCAGTATGTATCGTCCATTCGGCCTCGCTTTATTACTCAGTGTATGTTTTGTAGATGCCGCTAACGCTGAAGCAACACACAGCTACTTCACAAAAGACCACGCTATAGTCGTGGGCATTTTTGATCTACAGTTTGAGGGTATCACTGCGGGGATCAGCTACACGTTTTAGCTGATGTGACATCAGTACTAGTCTTACTAGCCAGACAGGGATACATCTGTGACAGCCACCGATACCATTATCATTGGCGGCGGCCATAACGGCCTCATCTGCGCGACACTGCTCGCTCGGGCGGGCCAAAAGGTCGTTATCGTTGAAGCCGACAGCCAGCTGGGAGGGCTCGCCAGGCATCGAGCGTTTTACCCAGGGTTCCATGCATCGGTTGCCCAAACTCTCTACGCGCTACCCAAAGCGGTTATCGACTCTCTTAGCTTGGAAAAATACGGCTTCGAGCCGGCCAAGGAGCCCATCGAGACCATCGCGCTGTCGCCCGCCGAGCCCCCTATTTTTCTGTCAAGGAACGCCATCGCCGGAGCTACTGACACAGATCGACGGGCCTTTCCCGCGTTTCAACAGCGGCTGCAGCGCTTCAGTCAGGCTCTATCTCCTTTCTGGGCGAAGACACTACCACGACTTGGTGCAACCGGCTTGCAAGGGTTAATGACCTACGGCCACCTGGGCGTCAAACTCCGAACCCTGGGCAAGGCCGATATGCTTGAGTTCTTTCGAGTCGCCACGCTACCCATGCGGGATCTGGTCGACGAACACTTTGAAGGCGAGTCGCTGAAGGCTGCGCTCTGCTGGGATGGCTTGCTGGGGTCACAGCTGGCACCCCGGTCGCCGAATCAGGGGGTACTGACCTTGCTGAATAGAAAGGCAGGTTATTGGGGTGGCTCCCACAGCGCCCCCGAGGGCGGTATCGCCACACTGATCTCGGCGCTGGTGGCCGCCGCTACCGAGGCGGGCGTGCAATGTCTAACGGGTAACGCAGTCCAGCATATTTCCGTAGAGGGCTCTGAGCAGGGCCTGTTTTGCACGGGCGTTGAGTTGGCCAATGGCGAGGTACTGAAAAGCCAAAGAGTAGCCTCAAGTGCAGACCCAAAAACCACATTCCTTGATCTGGTGGGTGCGCAACACCTAGAAATTGAATTCAGCAATCGTATCCGACGACTTCGCAGCAAAGGGTATGTTGCCAAGCTGCACCTCGCACTTTCAGAGCTACCGGTATTTTCCGGCCTCGACAAACCCCTAGGACGATTAATTCTGGCCCCCAGCATGGATGCCATCGAATTTGCATGGGACGCGGCAAAATATGGCGAACTGCCTGAAGAGCCAGTGATGGAGGTATTTATACCCACGCTGATCGATCCGAGTAGTGCCCCGCCGGGTCAGCACATTCTGTCAGCCAATGTCATGTACATCCCGGGGGAGCCGAAAGGCGGCTGGACTCAGTCCCTACGCCAGCAGCTTATGCAGCAGTTGATGGAAACACTCAGCGAGTACGCGCCCGGTATAGAGAATCTGGTTCTGGGCAGTGAGCTGTTAACACCTGCGGATCTGGAGCACACCTTTCGATTAACCGGGGGCCACTGGCATCACATTGAACCGGCCATTGACCAACTGCTGATGATGCGCCCCACCTATGAGGCGGCACAATACAAAACACCCATCGAGGGGCTGTATCTGTGTGGCGCAGGCTCACACCCTGCCGGTGACGTCAGCGGCAACCCAGGGCGTAATGCTGCCCGTGAGATGCTCTCATGAAGCAATACGACGCCATTGTTGTCGGTGCAGGACACAATGGGCTGACCGCAGCCGCGTACCTTGCGAAAGCCGGTCTCGACGTGGTTGTGCTCGAAAAAAACGATTACATCGGTGGCGCAGCGGTGACTCGGGAGATGCATGACGGCTGGTTCTATTCGAGCTGCTCCTACGTCTGCTCAATGATGCGTCAATCGATTCACCGTGATCTCGATTTGACCCGCCACGGCCTTTTGCTGGTTCCCTACCTGGGCACCGTAAACTTCAGTGACCGGGGGGACCGGGTCTTGCTGGACTATGCGGAGGAGGAAGCCGCGTACCTCGAACTTCGGAGTCACTCACCCCACGACGCCGACGCCATGTCGCGATTTCAGGCCGACCTTGGGCGTTATGCCCAACTGATCCGCAAAACACTATTGCGCACCCCCCCTGATCCCAGCTCATTTAAACCCCGTGATATTCAGGAACTTCTCTGGCTGGCTAAACAGTGTTGGGGGCTGGGCGAGCGCGAGCTCTATGAATACATTCGTTTCTTCACCATGAGTGCAGCCGACTTTCTCGAAGACTACTTTGAAAATGATCTTATCAAAGCGGCCATGGCGAGCCCGGGAATCATAGGCACTGCACTGGGGGTCTATTCCCCCGGTTCAGCCTATATTTTGCTGCACCATGTCATGGGCGATGTCGATGGCAATGTCGGCGCCTGGGGTTTAGCCCGAGGCGGGATGGGTGCGATTTCACACGCTCTGGCAGGGGCACTCAAGGAACATGGCGGATCCGTTCGTACACAGGCCCCCGTTGCTAAAATTCTGGTTAAAAACGGCGCTACCGTTGGCGTGGCGCTGGATAACGGGGACGAAATCCACGCCAGAATTGTCGTTTCCAATCTGGATGCCAAGCGTACCTTCACCCAAGTTATGGATAGGCAGGATCTGCCGCCCGGGATTTTTGAGCGGGCCAGTAACTTCAAGATTCGAGGCTCCTCGGGGAAGGTCAATATTGCCCTGTCAGGACTGCCCACATTTAATCAAGTGCCCGACAACCGGTACGTCAACCGCGGCGGCCAGGGCTTCACCGGCTCACTGGAAACCATGGAGCGTGCCTATGACTGCTGGAAACGGGGTCGGTGGTCCGACGACCCCTTCATTGAAGCCGTTATTCCTTCGGCGTGGGACCCCACCGTTGCGCCCAAGGGTTGTCATTGGATGTCGACCTTTATCCAGTACTGCCCCTCTACCCTGGCAGATGGGGAATGGACGCCCGCCAAACGTGATGCCTTTGGTGCAACGGTGATCAACAAAATAGAACGCTATGCACCCGGATTTAAAGATCTTGTCGTACATGCTGAAATTCGCACGCCCCACGAAATCGAACATGACATTGGATTGACCGAGGGTAATATTTTCCAGGGTGAGCTAACTATCGACCAACTGCTGTTCAATCGTCCATTTCCCGGTTATGGCCAGTATCGGATGCCCCTGAAAAATATGTACATGTGCGGGTCCTCGACTCACCCCGGTGGCGGGGTCTCGTCCGCCTGCGGGGCCAACGCGGCTCGAGAAATCCTGCGTGACCTGCGCAAACCCAATACCGTACCCGAGGATGATTTTTACGATGAGTAATCCGGATATCCTGCGGCAAAACACCTCAGATCCCTTTGCCGGGGAGCGGCTTAAACTGTCCTATTTTCATGAGCGGCAAGCCGTTCTGAACCTTCGGGACGCCTGGTCTTCGTGGAACGGTTTCAAATTTGCAGACTACTACTACGACGTTGACTACGAGTATTTCTGCATTCGCAATACCTGCGGCACCTACGATATTTGTCCCATGCAAAAGTATCTGATCGAGGGTCCCGATGCTTTGGCGATGCTCAACCGTATGGTGACGCGGGACCTTTCCCGACTGCGCGTCGATCGGGTCACGTACGTAGCCTGGTGTAATGACTCCGGACGCCTGATTGATGATGGCACTGTGTTTCGGCTCGGTGACACACGTTTCCTACTAACCTGCGGCAGTCCCTGTCTTGCCTGGCTGCGTAAAAGCACGCTGGGATTCGACCACCTAACGGTCACAGAATACACCGAGGACCTCGCCGCACTGTCACTGCAGGGGCCCACCAGTTTTGCGGTTCTCGATGCTATGGGCCTGGCCGCAGCACACACCCTCAAACCCTTCGATATCGGCCACTTCCCATTTGCTGGCGGTGAACTGATGATCTCCCGAACGGGTTTCACGGGTGACCTCGGTTACGAATTATGGATTGAGCCCGATCTCGCACTCACCTTGTGGGACTCACTGTATGAAGCCGGGGAAGATTACGGGATTCAACCCTACGGAGAATCTGCAACCAACATGGCGAGGCTCGAGGCGGGTTTCATCATGCCCTATATGGAGTTCAATGAAGCGCTGAAAACGGTCAACTTTGAGTATGACCAGACGCCGCTTGATTTGGACTTGGAATGGCTGGTGGATTTTACAAAACCCCACTTCAACGGACGACGGGCATTGCTGGAGCAAAAAACCCGGGGGCCGAAAGCTCGTCTAACCAAACTCACCATTGAGGGCAACAAACCTGCTGATGGTGCGCTGCTCTATAGCGATCAAACCTGCGGAAAAGAAATTGGCTACGTCACATCGGCAATGTGGTCCCCGGCAGTAAAAGCAAACATTGCTCTGGCCATGATTGATACGAAAGCACTGCGCGGCGAGATTTGGGCAGAAATCTATTACCAGCGTGAACTGCGCTATCACCAAAAAATCGTCCGCTGTACCGCGGTGTCGAAGCCATTCTGGGCGCCCGCCCGGGCACGGGCAACACCGCCCCAGCTGACCTGAAATCGACAGGCAGCTGCTGGACCAACGTATTCTACCTTTCGAGGCATGACGGGCACGGTGGCTGGCAGTCTCAGCAGGGGTTATTCCTAGGAAATTCCCTGACAACCGGACATCTAGGGGACATTTCTGGTAGTAGCGCTTCCATCAGGCGACCACCAGCCCTTCACTGCTGCGTTGATAGGATTTTCTCTCACAGCTCCCCGCCCACCGCCTCGATTTGCAGGGCATTATCAGGGACGACGCATAACTACCGATAACGCTAAACTGACTGATGGCAGGCCAGTGAGCCGAGCATGAACACATGAACAATAGTGGAGCCAGTCGCGATAGTCAGGGCGTCATGATGGCGCCCGCGCAATGGCCAAGCAGCCCACCCCCAGGTCAGGGATAAGGTTCTGGGTAGCGTTTAACCCGCAACTTTCACCAACTGGGTTGACAGGGTGATGGGTAAAAAGCTGTTATCAGATTGATCTCTGACTTTTTGCTTTATTCTAGTTGACGACGTACGTCGGTCGTAAAGCACCTGATTAATCTGCTTTCCCTCGGACCTCAAATATGACTCTACTGCAACATTGTGAGGTTTGATGCCCCAATCTTCACCTACGACAAAAATATCGGCGCACAGGGCTTTGCATCCAGAAATGTATTCGAGCGCATAGTACGGGCGAACAATATCGACACAGCGCAACGCTTTAAGCATTTCAATGCGTTCTTCTAGTGGAATTACCGGCACATTGGGTTTGTAAGAATGAACCACTCGATCTGATGCAACGCCTACGGCCAGGGTGTCTCCCAACGATTTACAATATCTTAATAACGCGAGGTGTCCCACGTGAAGCAAATCAAAAGTACCCAAGGTATAGACAATCATGTGATCGTTTTCCTATCAAAAAACTCTTGTTGACGCCATTGAGAACCGACTCTGCTTACTGCTGAGCAAGCTTCCAAATATAAATAGCCGTTATTGCTATGGTGTAAAGCGCAAGCAGATAGACATTGCGTGGTACGCCAGAGAACTTCGGTGTTTTCATTTGTGATACGTTGAGAGTGGCAAGTGCTAGTGCAGTGATAGTCAGGATGATTCTGAAGACATCCTCGGGGTATGCACTTTCAAAAAGCCATATGAAAACCAATACGATACTGTTGTTATCCAGTGCGAGGCCCGTGTACTTGGCATCGTCAGATAAACCGAACGTGCTGAAGTAACTTAATCTTATGGCCGCTGCAGCTACTAATAGGAAAGCCGCTGGAAGAAATAGGGGATCGAATCCTCCATAACTGAGCAACAGGATCGCCGGCGCAACACCATAACTGACAATATCTATTAATAGATCTAGCTGACCACCAAAAATACGGTCGCTGCCTGTGCGGCCCTTCATCCTTCTCGCAACAAGGCCATCGGCCCAGTCGAAGGCAACGGCCCAGATCATGCCGATCATTGCGGCGGAATACACACCAAGGACACTGAAATAAATGGCCGACATTGTGCAGGCCAAGCCCGCTAGCGAGCATATATTGGGCAAATCTTTAACATAGGAAAGTATGGCAGGTGGTAGCGGGTGTGAGTCTTCGCTTCCCGTGATCATAGTGGTCCTAACATTACTGACTACTCATCGAATGGACACCTTCGTCATTTTGGAAAAGCGCGGGCCAGCTACTCGCTGCAATGAGCGAAGCTACAATAATAAGCTGGAGGCCCCCAGCAAAGCTTGAGAAGCGCAGACTTGGTGCTGTGAATCGACGCTACTGCTGGCTAGCACGTAGTGTCGCAATACGGAGGATAGAGGCAGGTCGCCAGTAGGCTCGGGACTGTGATGCCAATCTACACCCTATTGGGCCCAATGCATAGCAGTATAATTTCTAATTTGCAGTTGAGAATTAAATTCTGAGCAATATAGGTCTTAAAGGGCGAATCGGACGGTCTCAGGTGGCGCTGGCAATTGAGTCGTCTCTGCCGCCGGACATGACTAGTGCTTTAACGAACAGGCAAATCGCTAGGACTTTGATCGGCGGCTACTAGATAAGCCGCTTTGATAAATAGCGTTCTACCATGGGCTACATCAACGCTTGGACTAAAGAAGCCATTGAGCTTATACCCTGCCCTAAAAGCACACAGTACATCCCAAAGACCGCAACTCCGCGTCGAACTCACTACGTTGGGGGTTACGTTGAGCGCTACGTTAGGTAAAGGCGCTAGACACCCTTAACACCACATCATAGAGCGTTATGGCGGAGAAGGAGGGATTCGAACCCTCGATAGAGCTATTAACCCTATACTCCCTTAGCAGGGGAGCGCCTTCAGCCACTCGGCCACTTCTCCAGAGGGCGCGAAGATTACCATAACTATGTCTTCGCGAAAAACCTTTAGGGCATCATTTCTGATCAATCTCATCGCGACCATCGGCGCTATTTGCCTTGGGTTTATCAAGAATTTCTTCGCGATGGACCGCCACATCCCGGGGTGCGTTGACACCGATCCGGACTTGATGACCTTTAACGCCCAACACGGTGATCGACACATCGTCGCCAATCAGCAGTGACTCACCTACCCGTCTTGTTAATATTAACATCGCTTCCGTCCTTGTGATTCGATGTTACACACGCCCCATAGTGGTGGCGGTTATTGTTTTAGTCAGCAGCCCCTTGACTGTCAGGCTCTGCATCCAGTTCAAACGCGGAATGCAAGGTACGCACTGCCAGTTCCAGAAATTTTTCCTCGATGATTACCGAAATCTTGATTTCGGAGGTGCTAATCATCTGAATATTAACACCGACATCGGCCAAAGCCCTAAACATACGCGAGGCGACGCCCGCATGGGAGCGCATACCAACGCCTACTACCGAAACTTTGGCAATTTTTGCATCAACGCGCAATTCTTGTGCACCTAATTCTGTAATCGTCCGCTCAAGAATTCTCTGGCTTTGGCTAAGATCATTGCGTCCAACGGTAAACGTAAAATCTGTTTTGGCGTCTTCACCGATATTCTGCAGGATAACGTCCACCTCAATATTAGCCTCGCCAATGGGGCCGAGAATACGATAAGCCACACCGGGAATATCAGGCACCCCCAGCACCGTCAGCTTAGCCTCGTCACGGTTGAATGCGATTCCAGCAATCGCGGGAGCTTCCACAGCGGCATCCTCCTCTAGGGTGATCAACGTGCCGGGGCCATCTTCAAAACTACTCATGACACGCAGCGGCACCGAATATTTGCCGGCGAACTCCACCGACCGTATCTGTAACACTTTCGAGCCCATACTGGCCATTTCCAGCATTTCTTCAAAGGTGATTTTTTCCAGTCGACGCGCGCCATCGACCACTCTCGGATCGGTGGTATACACGCCATCGACGTCGGTGTAAATCTGACATTCATCGGCGTTGAGTGCCGCAGCCAATGCGACAGCGGTCGTATCAGAGCCGCCGCGTCCCAGCGTGGTAATATTACCCTGGTCATCCACGCCCTGGAATCCGGCAACCACCACCACCTTACCTTGCTTCAAATCAGTACAAATATTGACATCGTCAATGTGCAGAATGCGCGCTTTGGTATGCACGTCGTCGGTAAGAATACGCACCTGACTACCGGTGTATGACCGGGCGTTAACGCCGAGCTTGTGCAATGCCATGGACAGCAGCGCGGTAGTCACCTGTTCACCAGTGGATAGCAACACATCAAGCTCTCGGGGCGTGGATCCCTCGGGTAATACCTGTGCTGCTAGGTCCATGAGGCGGTTGGTCTCGCCTGACATTGCGGACACCACCACCACCACGTCATGCCCATCACCGCGAAAACCGGCAATCTTGTCCGCAACACCTTCGATGCGCTCAACGGTGCCGAGCGAGGTACCACCAAATTTTTGAACGATAAGCGCCATAACTGTCCGTAATCAACCGCCCCCAGAAGGAGGCAAAGGTAGCCAATAACCTGCCCACGGGCCCGGTCGTAAAAAGGCCGCGAAGCTTACCGGAAAACCTAGCCAATATGAAGCGCGCTACGCTCAGCTCAGCTGCTGCTCTACCCAAGCGGGAAACCCTGCCAAAGCCGTTGCTAGCCCTGCAACATCACTACCACCCCCTTGGGCCATATCGGGACGACCACCCCCTTTACCCCCGAGCCGACCGGCAAATTCCTTCATGATATCACCGGCCCGCAGCCTATCGGTTGCGTCTTTACTCACGCCGGCGACTAGCGCTATCTTGTCGCCCTCTACGGCCGCTAGTAATACCGCTGCGGTCCCCAGTTTGTTTTTACACTGATCAAGAGTATCGCGTAGGGTCGTCGCATCGGCTCCCTCAATGGTAGCAGCCAATACCTTGATGCCAAGGACGTCAGTGGCCGATCCGGTCAGGTCTCCTCCCGACGAGGTGGCGAGTTTTTGCTTCAAGCGCGCCACTTCTTTTTCCAACTCTCGTAGCTCGACACGCATTGCGCTGGCCTTATCGAGCACATTGTTGGGGCTGGCCTTCAGCGCCCCACAGAGATCATCGAGTTGTTCCTGACACTGAGTAATCGCGGCTAAAGCCGACTCACCGGTTACCGCCTCTATACGCCGGACACCCGCAGCAACACCCGATTCTGACACAATGATCATGAGGCCAATATCGCCGGTACGCGCAACGTGGGTACCGCCACATAACTCGACCGAGAAGCCTTCGTCGCCCAGCCGCAAAACGCGCACCTCGTCGCCGTACTTCTCGCCAAACAGTGCAGTGGCACCCGCTTCAACAGCATCATCCATTGACATAATTTGGGTCTGGCTTTCGCTGTTGCGGCGTATTTGTTCATTGACAATATCGGCGATGCCTTGCAACTGCTCAGCAGTGACGCTCTCACTGTGTGAGAAATCAAACCGCAGACGCTCTGAATTTACCAGGGAGCCTTTTTGTGTCACGTGTTGACCCAGTACTCGACGCAAGGCCTCGTGTAACAAATGTGTCGCCGAGTGGTTGAGGCGAATACGTTGGCGGATAGCATCATCAATACTGGCCGACATCCGTTCGCCAACCGATAACGCGCCATGCGTAACGGTGACATGGTGGCAGTGGTGTCCCTGTACCTTGGTCGTATCAGTAACATCGGCCCGGGCCGCGGCGCTGCTGAGCACACCGCAGTCACCGACTTGGCCACCGCTTTCTCCATAAAACGGCGTGCGATCGAGCACCACAACACCACTCTCACCCGACGACAGCTGCTCAACCTTGTCGCCTTCATGCAGGAGCGCAAGGATTGTGCCCTCTGCTGAACTGACCTGATAACCTAAAAACGCAGTCTCGCCTTCAACAGCGACAACGGTCGAGTAATCAACCTTAAAACTACCGTCCTCCTGGGAGCGTCGTCGCTGTTGCTCCATCGCCGCGTTATAACCCTCAAGATCGAGTGTCAAACCCCGCTCCCGGGCAATATCATTGGTTAAGTCAACCGGGAAACCATAGGTATCATATAGACGGAAGATAACGTCACCGGGAATGACCGATCCAGCTAAGCCGCTAAGCGCGGCATTGAGGATAGCCATGCCATTGTCTAGGGTGCGTGCGAACTGGTCTTCTTCTCCCGACAACGTCGTCACAATTTGTGCCTGACTGTCTCGAAGCTGTGGATAGGCATCTGCCATTTGCTCGACCAGTGTTCCCACCAGCGAGGCAAAAAAAGGCTCCTTTGCGCCCAGCTTATTGCCATGGCGCACTGCCCGGCGAATAATACGGCGCAGCACGTAGCCACGCCCCTCATTGCTGGGGATAACCCCGTCGGCGATCAAAAAGGAACATGAGCGCAGGTGATCGGCAACGACTCGCAAAGACTTTTCCTCAAGATCGCTGACGCCTAGACGCTCCGCAACCGTCTGGATGAGCGCTTGGAATACATCAATGTCGTAGTTTGAATGCACGCCTTGTAACACAGCAGCAATTCGCTCTAACCCCATGCCTGTATCGACCGATGGCGCGGGCAGCGAGTGGAGCTCGCCACTGGCATCTCGGTTGTATTGCATAAAGACTAAGTTCCAAATCTCAATGTAGCGATCGAGATCATCATCTGCGCTGCCCGGTGGACCGCCGGGGACATCAGCGCCGTGATCATAGAAAATTTCTGAGCACGGACCACAGGGTCCGGTATCGCCCATTTGCCAAAAATTATCTTCATCTAACCGCGATAATCGATTGGCATCCACGCCGATGTCGTTAATCCAAATATCCGCTGCTTCATCATCGCTGATATGCACGGTAATCCAAAGTCGCTCCTTGGGTAGCCCGAGGACCTCGGTTAAAAACTGCCAGCCAAACTGAATCGCCTCGCGCTTGAAATAATCGCCAAAGCTGAAATTACCGAGCATTTCGAAGAAGGTGTGATGCCGCGCAGTGTAGCCAACATTCTCTAAATCATTGTGCTTGCCCCCGGCTCTAACACATTTTTGCGCGGTTACAGCGCGTTGATAGCCGCGTTGTTCAACGCCAAGAAACGTCTCTTTGAATTGGTTCATTCCCGCGTTGGTAAATAACAGCGTTGGATCGTCACCGGGAACGAGGGAGCTCGATGCCACTCGGGTATGACCTTGGCTTTCAAAGTAGCTCAGAAACGCTTCGCGAATTTCAGCGGTTGTCATCAATGATGTCTCACAAAAAGTAGGTTTGCGCCCCATCTATTTACACGGATGAGCGGTGATAGTCTATTGCAGTGCTTGCCCGAGCTCTCCCTCAGCCAGTGGGCGGCCAGCTAAAATATGTACATGCAGGTGGAACACGGTTTGGCCACCACCCTCGCCATTATTAATGACGAGACGAAATCCCTCAGCCACACCCAGTTGTCGAGCGACAGTCCCAGCAGCGATGAGCAGATGCCCAAGGAGTGCTTGGTCCTGGGGCTCAGCATCGACTAACCGGGGAATCGGTTTGCGGGGAATCACGAGCACGTGAACGGGCGCTTGGGGCTGGATATCATGAATCGCCAGACAATGCTCATCCTCATAGATAATATCGGCGGGCATGTCGCCCCGGGTAATTTTTCCAAAAATCGTATCGGTCATTGCCCGCTCCTTTACCGCAGTTTCTCATCAGCAGTTAACACCCGCGCCTCGCTCTCCAGCATCACCGGGATATCATCGTGAATCGGATAGGCCAAGCCACTAGCACGGCAGACTAACTCTTGCTTTTCTTTATCGTACTCAAGGGGTGCTTTAGACACCGGACAGACCAAAATATCAAGCAACTTAGGATCGAGCACAGGAACCTCCAAACAATGACCGGGCGATGGGTATTGTCAGAGTATACCCAGTCATGGCTGTTTCGGCATCGGGGGCACTAACAGTTGTGGATCAATGCGTTCTTTTCCCCAGCTCATACGCCAGTCTAAATGCGGCCCCGTCACTCTCCCAGTTGCACCCACCTTACCCAATAAGTCACCAGTGACCACTTCATCCCCCACCGACACCAACACCTCACTCAAATGAAGAAAGGACGATGACAGGCCGTAGCCGTGATCAAGAATCACCGTGCCCCCCGAATAAAACAGGTCGGGCTCAGCTAAGGTGATCAGTCCAGGGGCCGGAGCTATCACCGGGTGGCCAGTGGCTACGGCGACATCAACCCCATAGTGGGGCGAGCCCGGTGTACCGTTATAAAATCGCTGGCTACCGTAGACTCCACTGATGCGGCCTGTAGCCGGCCACGCCATTCCCGACCGAACAGCCAGCAGCCAATCAGCCCGTGGCAAACGCCTGCCTTTTGCCGCGCTCACCCGGGCGCGCTCTTTGGCTATACGGTCAAGCTGCTCTGGTGGCGGTGTGACCGTTTGTTGTGGAACACCCTCCACTCGCGATATTCGGTAGTCGCGCTGGGTTACCTCAATAACGTGTTGGCACGCCGCATCACCGCCAATAACAAGCTGCTGCTGGCGGGGGGCATTTCGACCCAAACCAATAACAAACACGCCCTCTGGGGTAGTGGACACAGCCGTACCGTCAAGGGTCACCGTCCTATGGGCTGCCACAGTGCCCCACAGCAAACCGCCCTGTACCGCATCACCCGACAAATCGATGCACTCATCGGCCCAAGACGGCGTCGCACTGAACAACGCAATAGCTGCCCACCGGCGAGCGCTGATCGACCCGATTAACGCTCTCCAACTTTTATCCATACGTCTGCGCCCCCTGGTTTGTCTGCACAAATGCTATTAACCCAAGGCTATCATCCCGTTAAACTGCGCTCATGGGAAGATATCGACCACCACAACCAAGGGGCGCCCCCTACATCACGCCAGCGGGAGAGGCTGCCCTCCGTGAAGAGCTGCGTCAACTCTGGAAAGAGGAGAGGCCGGTAGTGACCGCCTCTGTGCAGGCGGCAGCTGCCAACGGTGATCGCTCGGAAAACGGTGATTATATTTACGGCAAAAAGCGGTTGCGCGAAATTGACAGCCGCGTTCGTTTCCTGCGCAAGCGACTCGATGAGCTCATCGTCGTCACAGATCAGCCCACCGACACCAGCAAAGTCTGGTTTTCGGCTACGGTTACCCTTGAAGATGAAGCAGGGCAGCACCATTGCTGGCAGATTGTCGGTCCCGATGAGTTTGATGTCAGTGCCGGCAAGCTCAGTTGCGATGCTCCCCTTGCCAAGGCCCTCTTAGGCAAGGGGGTGCATAGCGACATTATCGTTGACAGCCCTGCTGGACGCCAGGCGTGGCTGATCGTCGCCGTGTGCTACAGCTAATTTTTTCGGAGCACCATGCGCAGCACCAGACAGCAGGTCTCGCCAGCCGGCTATGGCTCAAAGAAGCAAATGTCCGTACTATTACGCTTCAGGAAAATATCGAGGTCGCATCATGAATACTGCACGTCCACTGGAAGGGTTACGGGTTATCGAGATGGGTCAGCTATTGGCGGGGCCGTTTGCTGGCACTATTTTGGGCTATTTCGGTGCCGAGGTCATCAAGGTGGAACCACCCACTGGCGACCCGATCCGTCAATGGCGCGAAGTACGCGACGGCATGTCCCTGTGGTATCACTCCTTGGCGCGCAATAAAAAGAGCGTCACCCTCGATCTGAAATCGGAACAGGGAAGAGCGTTAGCCTTTGAACTGTTAACCAAAGCCGATGTGGTGGTGGAGAATTTTAGGCCCGGTGCAATGGAAGGCTGGGGGCTAGGGCCGGAAGCGGTGAAACCACACAACCCGGGCATTATCTATGCGCGGATTTCAGGCTATGGCCAAACGGGTCCCTTTGCTGAAAAACCGGGTTACGCCTCGGTTACCGAAGGTTATGGCGGTTTCCGCTATATCAACGGCGAACCCGGAAAACCACCTATCCGGCCCAATATCTCCTTAGGCGACACCGCAGCGGCCATTCAGGCCGCGATGGGGGTCTTGTTGGCAGTCATCCAGCGCGGCAAGTCGGGAGAAGGTCAGATCGTTGACGTTGCCTTGTATGAAGCTATCTTTAACCTCATGGAGGGCATAGTCCCAGAATACGATGGCGCAGGCGTTGTCCGTGAACCCTCAGGTACTACTATTACCGGTATCGTTCCCACCAATACGTATGAGTGTTCCGACGGAAAGCATGTGGTCATCGGCGGCAACGGTGATAGCATATTCAAGCGCCTGATGATCGAGGCCGGTCGCCGCGACATGGCTGAGGATCCTGAACTCGAGCGCAACCAGGGGCGCGTTGTTCATCAGGAGCGTATCGATCAGGCACTGGCAGATTGGTGTCTTGGCCACGCCTCCGCTGAGATCATTGACAAACTGGAAGCGGTACGTGTCCCGGTAGGCCCCATTTACAGCGTGGAAGATATGATGACTGACCCGCATTACATCGCGCGGGGCATGTTTGAGGAAGTCGACGTCAATGGCAAAGCCCTCAAAATTCCCGCAATCTCCCCGAAGCTGAGTGAAACGCCAGGGCGAACTGACTGGCCCGGGGCGCACATTGGCGCTCACAATGCGGAAATACTGGGCGGTTTACTGGGTCTGTCGGAGGAGGACCTGGCGAAGCTCAATCAAGACGGCATCACCAACTAGGACACCGCCCATGAAACTTGATGGCCTAACTGTCGTCGACCTGTCCCTCTTTTTACCCGGACCGGGCGCCACGCAAATGATGGCCGATCATGGTGCGCGGGTCATCAAAGTTGAAAACCCCAACGCCCCGGAGCCCACCCGTTCCGCTCAGGCGTTTCCTTGGGTTCAAGGCGGCGAAACGGTCATGTTTCGCAATACCCAGCGGGGCAAGGAAAGTATCGCACTGGATCTAAAATCCGAGGCAGGTAAAGCGGCGCTGACCGAGCTCATTCGGGGCGCTGACGTGCTGGTGGAGGCCTTTCGGCCCGGGGTAATGGCCCGCCTGGGCTTTGACACCGACACCGTGAAAGCCATCAACCCTCGACTGGTGTACTGCTCTATTTCCGCTTTCGGACAGACCGGCCCTTGGCGGGATAGGCCCGCCCATGACACCGCCACCGTTGCGGCCTCAGGGGTACTCAGTCTCAGTCGATCACCCGAGAACGACACCAGTGGACCCGCCATCGTTGGCGTTGCCATGTCAGATATGCTGTCCTCATGGTTAGCCCTGTCAGGTATTCTAATGGCCTTGCTGCGTCGAGAAACCACGGGCGAAGGGGACTATGTCGACGTGAGTATGCTCGACGCTGTGCTGGCCGCATCACCTAACATTCTAGGTCCAGTATTTGCGGGTCAGCAGGCACCCGATCGGTTTGCCGAGCGCAGCCATGGCGGGGGCGCCATGCTCAACATTTACCGCACCGCCGACCAACGATTCCTCGCCCTTGGGGGCGGCGAACACAAGTTCGTCAAGGCGCTATTTGAGGGCTTAGAACGGCCCGAGTTTATTGCGGCGGTCAGCGGGCCGGCTGGATCAGGGCATGAGGCTGCCATTGCCTTTCTGCGAGACACCTTTGTCCAGCGCACGCTGACCGAGTGGGAAGCTTGGTTCGCCGGGCGAGACATTTGCTGGAGTCCGGTATTGGACTTGGAACAGGCTTGGTCTGAGGAGCATGTCTATGCACGGGAGATGCGCTGGACTGACGAGCAAGAAAACGACCATATTGGCATTGCCATCAAATTTGATCGCGAGCCGGGAACGATCAACCCACAATTGCCTGCCATGGGTCAACAAACCAGTAAAATTCTCGATGAATTAGACTTGACCAACGCGCAGCGGCGCGCCATATTAAGCGCTCTATGAACGATTGTACGGACAAATATCCGACAACAAGCAGTCAGTGATCCAATCTGACTGTTTTTCGGTATGCACCACTAATACAATAAACGCGTTTTACAGGAGAAACCCATGCCCACTGTTTTCGGTAAAAAAAGTCCCATGAATTCACTGCCACGTGTGCTGCCAGCGGTTATCGCCGCGCTCAGCGCTTCCGGAGGCACCCTGTTGTTGCCGGCGACGGCTCAGGCACAGCTGGAGGAAGTCGTGGTTACCGCCCGTGCGCGGAGCGAATCACTGCAAGATGTTCCCAGCACTGTGACGGCCTTTACCTCGGGTCAAATTAGAGATATGGGCATTCAGCGCGCTGAAGATTTTATCTCTCAGACAGCGGGAGTGAGTTTCGTTAACACCGTAGAGACCGGGGACTCCTCGGTATCCATCCGGGGCATCAACGGCGCTCGCGACGCTGAAACCAACTTCGCGCTCATCATTGACGGCGTCCTCTACGTCAATACCTACGCCTTCAACCGTGAATACCCTGACCTAGAGCAAGTGGAAATCTTGAAGGGCCCTCAAGGGGCGCTTTATGGCCGCTCGGCGGCGGCGGGCGCAGTCATCATGTCGACCAAGCGTCCCTCTCAAGAGGTCGAGGGTGACCTACGGGTAAGCATGGCAGAAGATGGTACGTATACGGGCCTCGCGACGATTGCCGGTCCCTTGGGTGACAATGTGGCGGGACGTTTAACCGCAGACTATCGCACCACCGACGGCTTCTATAGCAACTCCTTCCTTGACGACAAAGTGGTTGACGACGCTAAGAACTACTCGGTACAGGGCCGTATCGTTTTTGACCCGACGGAGAATCTCTCTATCGACACCAAGCTGCGCTACGGCAAGTCAGAAGCCGCGGCCATTTCCTTTAATGCCGGTTTCGCGCTGCCACCGTTTGTGCCATTTGGCACTCCGGGCTCCGAATCGTTTTATCAGGACGTCAACACCCACGACTTCATTTTTGCGGGTAATGTTCGTCCCGTGAATGAGCAAGACGTCCTTGAATTTTCGGTCAAAGCTGATTGGGACATGGACTTCGCCACCCTGAGCGCTTGGGCGTTTTACAGTGATACCGAAGACACCTTTATTGCCGATGGCACATCAGGCGCTTTTGGTTTCTACGGCGGCACCGATTCCTGTATCGCCACGCTTGATGCACTGGCGCCTTCCTATACCCCAACGGTACCGGGTGGCGTGACCGCACTGCCAGCGCCCACCTTTATCTTTGGTTCTGCTCCGGGCGCCGCCGTTCTTCCTCCGTACAGTCCCACCACGTGTGACGGCTATCAATATCAAGAGCGCTTTCAGGAAGATCTCAGCTTCCAGATACAGCTGACCTCCAACGCCGATGAGCGGCTACGCTGGCAAGCGGGTTTGTACTACTTAGAGATTGAGCGCTATCAGGCGGTATCTCAATTACGCGATGACGGCAGCAACTGGCCTAACCCTGCCAACAACGTACCCACGCGGATATACAGCGAATTCACCGACGCCATGGTCAATGACACCTTTGACACTACCGTCATGGCAGCCTTCGGGTCGATAAGCTATGACATCAGCGAAGCGGTCGAATTGTCAGTCGCACTGCGTTATGACCAAGAAGAACGGGACGTCACCAACAACGTACCGTCTCCGGCTGATGGCGCCCTGACTAGCTTTATCGACTATTGTGGTGGTCAGTGCACCATCAACGGTCAGCCTCTGGTCGGCGGCTCGCCACTCAATCCGGGCTTTGTTAACTTTAACGACTTTACGGTGAGAAGCAGTATCCCCGGAAGCAGTGAGACCTTCGATGAGTTCCAACCTAAAGTCAGCTTGACGTGGGATGCTACCGACAACACGACCTTGTATGGGAGTTGGGGTGTGGGCTTTAAGGCCGGTGGCTTCAATAACTCTGGCGCCAATCAAATTGTCGATTTCTTCCTGGTCCAAAATGGGGCAAACCTCACCGCGTCACCTGACCTAATCCGTAAGGAAACCTCTAGTGCCTCTGAACTGGGCTTCCGATCGTCACTGCTTGACGGCGATCTCCAGGTGAATGGCGCTATCTTCCATACCAAAGTCGATGACATGCAGTTCTTCGAGTTTTTCGTCGGGCCGTTTGGCTTGTTGCGAACCGCATCGAATATCGATCAGGTAACACTGAAGGGCTTTGAACTCAGTGCCGCCTGGGCGGTAACAGACAATTTACGCATCGACGCAGGATACTCAAAAGTCGATGGGGAAATTGATGAGAACCGACTTCGCCCCTTTACGGCTGGAAACGAGGTACCCAACAACCCCGAGTTTACGGCCAACGCAGCGATTCAATACACGCTCCCCATGGGCGAGTTTGAGCTATTTGGTCGCTTGGAGTACTCCTACCAAGGCGATACCTGGTACCACACGGTGCAGGATGATGTCGTGCCGGCAACGCTGTTCGGCGGTCCGCCCGCAAGCTATGATGTCACCCAAGTGGACGGCTATGGTTTGACTAACCTCCGTGCAGGGATTCGTTCAGATCAGTGGAGCATCACGGTGTTCGCGCGTAACCTGACCGACGAGGAGTACGTTGCTGAAGTCATATTGGCCCCTGAGTTCGGAGGTGGCTTCATCAGCCCGGGAACCCAGCGCCGAGCCGGCGTTGAATTGTCCTATAGCTTCTAAACCTCACGCATTAAAAAAGGCGAGGGCAACCTCGCCTTTTTTATGCCCGCTTTTTACCTTGCTGAGCCACGGCAAACGCCCCACAGGGCGCTAACGTATATGCCGACAACTACAGGCTAATCGTGGTTCCTCCATCGACCGCCAGTACTTGACCCGTCAAGTAACGCGCCTTATCCGACAGTAAAAATACTGCGACATCGGCAATATCTTCTGGATTACCCACGCGACCCAGCGGAACAGTTTCGGCAAAGGCCGCCAGCCCCTCCTCGCCTAAGGAATTAACAGGATCAAGGGTTTGGGCGGAGCGGATAACTCCCGGGGCGATGCCATTGACACGCACGCCGTCGGCGGCCAGCTCTAACGCCGCAGATCGCACCAGTCCAGCGACACCGCCTTTGCTGGCGCCATAAGGAATATGCTCAGGCCATCCCAACAAGGAGCCGACAATGGAAGACAGACAGACGACCGCGCCACTGTGTGCTGCTCGCATGGACGGGGCTGCCGCACGTAGCACCCGTACCATGCCCTTCAAATTGACGTTGATCGTTTCATCCCACTCATCATCAGTTAGCGTGCTCAATGGCAGCGTCCGGGCTATACCCGCATTGAGTACCAGACCATAAATAGCGCCGTATTGCGCTTCAACCGTAGCAATAAGTGCTGACACAGCAGCCGTATCGGTAACATCCAAGAACATGAAGGTTGCCGCACCTCCCTGTGCTCGTATGTGGGCCGCTACGCCCTCACCCTCCTCATTGAGAATATCGGTGACTATCACGCGATAACCGGCCTCTCCCAATGCAACGGCTGTTGCTGCCCCTAGACCAATACCGGCGCCGGTCACTAAAACCGTTGCTCCTTCCATTGTCAGTTCTCCTTAAAACGTCATCGTTGTAGCGTGGGAAGCAGTGAAACTGCGGTTACGCCTATCCTATCCCCACTGTTACCGCGTTATAAAAACGCGTCACCGCCATTGGGGCTCAGACACTGCCCCCTGAAATGACGGCTCTCGTCACTCGCCAAAAAAAGATAGGCCCCCACAATATCATCAACCTCCGCCAATCGCCCTGCGGGAATATTGGCGCGAATCGCTGTTAAGACGTCCTCGGGTACACCGTCTAAAATGGGCGTCATGGTAGCCCCGGGTGCAACACAGTTCGCTGTGATGTTACGGCTACCAATCTCCAGTGCTACGCTACGAGTGAAGGATAAAATCGCCCCTTTAGCAGCCGTATAGTGCGTAAATCCCGGCGCACCAATATAGGCCAGCTGAGAGGCGGTATTGATGAGTCGCCCCCAATCTTGCGCGTAGAATAGCGGTAGTGCCGCTCGCGTACACAGAAAGGTTCCCGTGACATGCACCGCCATCAAGCGTTCAAAATCAGCTAAGGCCATGCTCTCCACAGGACTACTGTGGGCGATACCCGCATTATTGACCATAATATGTAAATGGGCGGCGCGGCTCCGAATGGATTCAAACATGCCCAGAACACTCGCCTCGTTGGACACATCAGCCTCAACGATACCGCCAGCGCCCCCGGCTCGAATGATGTCTTCCAATACCCGCTCAGCGTTGGCTTGCTCAGCTAGGTTGGGGTAATTGACAAAGACCTCTGCGCCATTAGCTGCAAGGGCTTTTGCTACACCAGCACCGATACCTGAGCTCGCGCCTGTCACCAACGCCACCTTACCTGATAGATCTACCACCATCGTCATCTGTTCTCCTCAATAGATATCCTCTTATGGCCTCAGTTCTACCTCGGTTCACCCTAGGTATCAACACAAAAACAGGCAAACCCTTAAGATATTTTCATTAGCCATTGTCCATTGGCGCTAAGACCGCTGTACTGTATATTCTGTTAAACAATGACATAAGAATTGAGCCGTATTTGTTAACGCTTAGGGAGAAAACCTATGACCGCATCATTCGTTGAGCAGCAACACCATGACGCCCTACCCACCACCAATCACGATGAGCTGGCGAGACAGCACTTTGTTAGGTCGTTCAAAGAATACTTAGTTGCGGCGGTACACCCCGGCTTGAAGACCGCCTATGAAAAGCGTGCCAAACCCAATTTCGTGGCCAAACACCAACGCGAGCCCGAAAATATTGCAGACGTGGGTGAGGTCATGCGCGACGATCCCCACTATCAGGCGTGGAGCTCACTGCTACGCACCAGCCAGGAAATGATGTGGTCATGCACTCAACTACCCGTCGAACGAACAATCCATGAATTGGCTGCCAGTGCCCAAGAGCAGTCGCAGACCCATGGATCGCTGCGGCTGGACCCGGAATTAGTCATACCGCCTTATCACACGGGGGTCGATATCCATTGCCAACCCGGCGGCTACCATACTGAATATATTCCCTCCGACGTCGCTCAGGGAGCCATCTATGATCGCGCGGTTTATCTTTATGCCATGGGCCAAATGGGCGGTGATAACGCCGATATGGGAGACAGCACCGTTGCTTGGTTGAAACAGGAATATCCAGCCTTTAAGCCCAGCAAGATTTTAGATATGGGCTGTGCGGTAGGACACAGCACGTTGCCTTATGCATCCGGATTTCCAGAGGCTGAGGTTCATGCCATTGACGTGGCTGCGCCTATGGTCCGCCATGCCCACGCACGAGCTAATGCTAAAAGCCTTGATGTCCACTTTGCGCAGCAAAATGCCGAATCTACCGATTACGCTGATGAGTCCTTTGATCTCGTCGTATCGCACATATTGCTCCACGAGACGTCATCGAAAGCCATCAAGAATATTATCAAAGAGTGCCACCGTGTCCTGAAGCCAGGGGGCTGGATGCTCCACGTTGAAACCCCTCCTTATGAGGGTATGTCTCCCTTCGATACGTTTTTATTTGATTGGGATAGCGAAAACAACAACGAACCGTTCTGGCGTAAAAGCCACTCGTTGGACTTAGATGAACTCGCGAAACTTGGGGGCTTCCAACGCCATTCGCCAATACAAGTCATGGTACCCAGCGCATTTCAGGAAGCCCAACGAACCATGACCTTTCAGGGTGGTGACTTTGGTGGCGGCGGCGTCTGGTTTGTTTATGGATGCCAAAAATGAGCGACGCAGACACTGGCGCTAATGCCATCAAACTGCGGCGCAAGGCAAAAGGCAAGCGGCCGTCTTATTTCTCCGACCCCGACGTTGATCGTTTGCTATCCATGATCATGGCGCTCACTGGGGAACTATCAGTCACGCGAGATCGCCTTGATACACTGGAGCGAGTGGCCGCATCAAAAGGGCTTTTCTCCAGCGACGATATTGAGTCGTTTGCATTGAATCAAGAGGCACTCGACGCCCGGGCCCAGCGCCATGAGACCCTCTTTAGAGAAGTCAATCGGGTCATTGCCTCAGCACTAGAAGATTTAGAGGCAGCGCCTTCAGAAGAGTATGGGGCAGTGGTTGATCTCGTCGAAAACGACGATGCGGTCTAGCGTCTAATCACGGGGATTCGCTCAGCCGGGGCATCACTTCCTCTCCGAATCGGTCAATACCGGCAACAAAATCAGGCCAGCTAAATAGCAAGCCATCGACCCCGGTCTTAGAGGCAATCTCTTCGATGCGACTCGCGACGGTACCGGGTGATCCGAAGATCACCGGAATACCCATAAAGGCCATGTTGCCCTGCTCGACGCTTTGATCAAGAGCCGCCTTTAGCTGATCACTGGTGCCGCCCTTGTTGGTATCCAAATCAGCACTCGCGAGGATATTGCTGATTGCTCCCTGATCAGCACCAGCAATGATTTCATCAACACGAGCCGCGGCTGCTTCGTCAGTATCTTCTACAATCATATGAAACAGCGCGTAGATACCCACCTCACGGCCCGTTTGTTTAGCCTTAGCACGAATATCAGTCACCGAGGTCACTAACTTGTCCTCGCTAGTGAGAACAAACTGATGATCGGCATGATGGGCCACAAACTGTCTTCCGGCCGGCGATTGTCCTGCGCACACCAGTGGTATTTCCCGCCCTGGAAATGGCGACACCGAGCAGTCTTCTAGCGTGAAGTATTCGCCCTTATAGGTGGCCTTACCGTCGCGCCACAGCTGCTTGAGTACCTCGACATACTCAGCCGCATAGTCATAACGGCGCTGGTAGTGTTCATCGCCTGGCCACATGCCCATTTGCGTGTATTCTGGACGATTCCACCCGGTAACGATATTAAGTCCACAGCGCCCACCACTGATGTCGTCAATGGTCGCCACCATTCTGGCAACGATGGCTGGATGCTGACTGAGTATAGAGATAGAGGGAAAAAGGCCAATAGACTCCGTTTGCGCCGCAATGCCTGCCATGAGAGTAAACGACTCAAGACAGCTATCCCAGTAGCCCGTTTCTCCACCGAAGCCACGAAACTTCATCATGGACAGAACAAAATCCAGTCCATGCCGCTCCGCAGCCTGAGAAATAGCTAGGTTGTGTGCGAAGGTCGGTTCATACACTGGGCTGGCTTTAGAGGGGATATAGCCATTACTTCCATTAGGTAAAAACACACCAAATTTCATCCACGCCTCCTACAAATGACAAGGGGCTTGTGTCGGCTAATGCGACATTAAGCCCCTCGGATGTACCTAGCAGTATATTAAGCTTTGGCGCGCTTTTTAGCCGGTGCCTTTGCTTTCACTTTCACCTTCGCCTTTGCTTTAACTGCCTTCTTAGCCGCAGTCCGCTTCACCTTTACGCTAGCCGTCTTAGCCGCAGTCCCGCCTTCTAAGGCCCTCAAGGCCCAAGTCTGGAATTCAGGCGTCCGTGGGGGCTGTAAACCGGTCTCAGCGAGGCAACGTTTTTTCAGCGTCGCAATGTCACCGCCGCGATCAAACATCGGCACCTTGCCACGTTTTTTAGCCATCTTGGCACGCAGCGTTTCTGTGCGCTTCACGTTGACGGTCATGTCTTCTTTCATGACCACCCCGTAGCGCTTGGCGCCCTCGATTGACACTAGGCCCGCACGGACGTCAAATTCAACGCGCTCCGGCTCACGCTTGAGAGGATCACCGCAGCCACCACCGCCCCAGGTATTGAAATACAAAATATCACCGGAGCTCACTTCAATGCGATCACACTTACTCGGTAGACGTTCCGACGAGCCGTCAGTGCGCACAAGGATTTTTTCGGAACGTCGGCCCGGTAAGCCACCGTTAACCCCCCAAGGGTAGGTCAGCCAGCGGTCGTCGTGAATAGAAATAGTACCCGGCTCAAGGAAGCAGTAGCCCATGCTGAGACCATTGCCACCTCGGTTGTAGCCTGCACCACCACTGTCAGTAATCGTTTCATACGTTTCTATGCGCAGTGGAAAATAACTCTCCAAGAACTCATTAGGGACGTTGGTAAAGCTCGGCCATAGTGAGTGACCGTCTGGGCCATCCCCCGACGGCTTGCCTGGAATACCACCAAAACCAATGGAGTAAAGCTGATACCACTCACCGTTTTTATCGTAGCCAGAGTACATAAAATGCGGACTATCAGAGAAGCCCGCACCCGCCAGAAAGTCTGGATCGCCCTGCCCAAGGAGCCCGCCGAGGACATCAAAGATTCGTCCAAGGGCATGGGTTCTACAGGACAGTGCGGCGGGTTCCTGTGGCTTCAGTAACGTCCCATGAGGAATACGAACCTCCATGAGATCATAAAAGCCATCGTTGAACATAATCTGGGGGTCAAAGACCATAATCATGTAGACCCCGCAGAACATCTTGAACATTTCCTCGTTCAGGTAAAAATTAATCGAGCTAATCGATTGGGGGTCAGTGCCCTCAAAATCAAAAATAACCTTGCCCTTATCTCGCCACATTGCACACTTGATTTTGTAGGGCCCCATCCCCAAACCATCGTCACAAATGTAATCCTCAAAAAACTGTTTCTTCTCGGGCACGGTGGATTTGATCAGTTTACCCATGGCCCGCTTGTTGCGCGCCAACAGTTCGTCTAAGGCCGAGTAAAAAACGTTATCTCCAAAACGCTCTGCCATTTCGATCACGCGTTTCTCAGCGGTGCGAATGGCGGCCACCAACGCATTGAAATCACTGCGATTCCAATTGGGCATTCGACAATTATGCAAGATTAACTCGAGCAAGTCGGTTTGCAGTTCGTCGTTCTTATAGATTTTGGTCGGCGGAATACGAATACCTTCTTCAAAAATCTCTCGAGCATCCGTCGGTAAACTACCCGGCACTTTGCCACCTACATCGGTCATATGACCGAACATCGCGGCATAGGAGATTAGGCGACCATCCTTGAAAATAGGGCGCAATAGTAACCAGTCATTGATATGGCTGATGGCACCATTACAGGCATAAGGATCGGTCGTTAAAAACAAGTCCCCCTCTTCAATCGTACCGTCGTAGGCCTCCTTGAACCCGTGAATAAAGCTACCGAACTGCCCAACCACCATTTTCCCTTCGAGGTTGGCGATCATTGGAAACTCATCGTGTTGCTCACGAATACCCGGCGACATGGCGGTCCGGAACAACACGGCATCCATTTCATACCGGGCATTCATCATGGCGTTCTCGATGATATCCAAGGTAATGGGATCCATATTGACGCGGTTGAATTTTTTCGAATTGGTCTCAACAATGGTTGCTGGCATCTCTCTTCTCCCCTCTTAAGCCGTCGGTACGATAAGTATGTTGCCGAGTTTATCGACATTCCCGGTATGCCCGGCGAGGATGACAGATGTCGAATCCATCTCCAGCACAACCGCAGGCCCCTCTATCTTGTTGCCCGCCTTGAGCTTGTCACGGCGGTAAAGCGTTGCTTGCATATCTTTGCCGTCCATAAAGACAGAAGAAACCCCCACTTTCGCCGCAGCCACGGGATTTCGAGATCCTGAGCTGGTCAGCTTCCGGGCTTCGATTTCTGCGCTCTTTCCCTGAGCAACAGCACGGAGATTAACAATCTCTTTATCTGCCTCAAGGGCAAAGGTAAATAATTGCCTGTGCATCTCATCAAAGGGATCACCAATGATAGATAAGCTTCCTCTCTTTAAATCCTTGAGCTCAAAATCAACGGTTAGCTGCAAGCCCTGGCCCTGATAGCGGATGTCGGCTTGACAAGATACCGAGCAGTCCTTGGCCGACACGCCCTGCTGCGCTAACGTCTTTAACGCCTGAGCCGCTAACTTCTCGTACATCGTTGCCAGCTCTTTGGTGCTGGTATCTTTGAACCGGCGAATGAGCGTACGTGAGGCTTCATCGCGCACCCGAGTGGTCGCGTCGCCATAGGCACAGAGAACACCGGGGCCCGGTGGAATAATGACTGGCCAGCTATTCATTAGACGACCCAGAGCGTTGGCATGTAACGGACCCGCTCCGCCGAAGCCAATCAAGGCGAAATCTCTTGGGTCATGTCCCTGCTCGACCGACACCAAACGCAGCGCGCCGTACATATTCTCATTGACGATATCGACGATACCCGCAGCGGCGCGCTTGATTGAAATACCTAGTGCGTCGGCAACGGGTTTAATCGCCGCTTCCGCTCTATCTTTCCGGATTTCCATATCGCCACCGAGACGCACCTCGCTAGGCAGATAACCCAGCACCACGTTGGCGTCAGTAACCGTTGGCAGTGTACCGCCCTTGTTGTACGCGGCAGGCCCAGGTTCGGCGCCGGCACTATCCGGACCCACGCGTAATGCACCCGTCAACTCGGGTACGTGAGCAATCGATCCGCCCCCTGCACCCACGGTGCGTACGTCAACCGACGATGCGCGCACGGTAACATCGCCCACCGTCGTTTCACGACGCAGCTGCGCCAGACCATTCTGCACCAACGCAACATCGGTTGACGTACCGCCCATATCGAACGTCAGTAAATTTTTGAACCCGGCCTGCTGGGCGACCCACACCGCGCCGGAAACACCCCCTGCAGGGCCACTCATCAGCAAGTTGACCGGCAGTGCCTGAGCCACTTTTGCCGTAGCCATACCGCCATCAGAGCGGAGAATATTGAGTTTTATACCCTTACTGCGCTTCTTGAGTTTGGTCTCAAGATTTTTTACGTACTCGGCCACTCTGGGTCGCACATAGGAATTGGCCACCGTCGTGATCGTCCGCTCATATTCCTGCATTTCAGGCACGACCGCTGAGGACAGCGATATGGGAATGCCCGGCAAGACGCGCTTGGCGATTTTCTCGACCTTTTTTTCGTGCGCTGGGTTGGCGTAGGAGTTGATTAACGACACCGTCAGCGCTTCAATGTTTTCTCCTCGCAGTTTACGCAGCTCTCCCTCAAGGGCTTTTTCGTCGAGGGCTCGAACCACTTTGCCATCGGCGCCAACGCGTTCTTCTGCTTCAATAGTGCAAGACAGTGGCGCCAAAGGAGCGCTTTTGTTATAGATCACCCAGCCACCTAAGCCACCAGGGACATAGGAGCGTGCTATCTGCAGTACCTGTCGATGTCCTCGAGTCGTTACTAGTCCGACTTTAGAGCCTGAACCGGTCAGCACCGTGTTGGTGGCCACCGTAGTACCGTGCATTATTTGATCAATTTCGGAGGGATCGACACTGGCGTAACTACACACCCGCTCGATACCGTTCATAACACCGATAGATGAATCCGAGGGAGTACTAGGTACTTTTGCTGTGTGTATGGCACCGGTTGTTTCGTCAACCAGAATCAGATCGGTAAACGTTCCACCGACGTCTACGCCAAGTCGATAAGGCATCGTAGCCTCCTCCAATGTGAGAAAAAGTAGTTTATTCTTTGAGCACCCGCTGCCCGCCGAGCTGCTATAAAACCCCTCATAACAATTGACCGGACATTTCAGGCGCGCTACCGTTACGCCCTTACGATGCACCAAACGAGGCCGACACGCAAGGCTCGTTTTCATTTCATTACTGGCGGGTCAGGAGAATTTCATGGACAAACCATTAGAGGGCATTCGCGTGCTTGCTATCGAGCAGTTTGGTGCAGGCCCCTACGGATCGATGTACTTGGCGGAACTCGGTGCAGACGTTATCAAGATTGAAAATCGCGCTACCGGTGGCGACCCATCTCGCCAGTCAGGCTCTGTCGCCTTGGCCGATGATGATAGCGCCTATTTTCAGGCGTTCAACCTCTCCAAGCGCAGCGTCACACTCAACCTAAAAGACCTCGAGGGCCGCGCGCTATTTGAACAGCTAGTCACGACAGCGGACGTGGTATGGAACAATTTACGCGGCAGCCAACCTGCCAAACTCGGCTTAGATTATGACTCCCTCAAACACGTCAAGCCTGACATTATTTGTACGCATATCTCTGCCTACGGACGCGACAATGACCGTGCGGATTGGCCAGGCTACGACTATTTGATGCAAGCGGAGTGCGGCTTTCTCGAGCTGACCGGTGAGCCCGATGCGCCGCCTGCGCGCTTTGGCCTGTCAATGATCGATTTTATGACCGGCGTGGTGGCAGCGCTCGGCTGCGTCTCTGCCCTTCTGGGACGAACCAAGCACGGTGGTCGAGATGTCGACGTGAGTCTATTTGACGTCGCGCTGCACCAGCTGACCTATCCGGCTACCTGGCACATGAACCACGGCATTACTACGGGCCGCATGGCGCGTTCCGCGCATCCCTACAATACGCCAGTGCAACTCTACAAGACCGCCGATGGCTGGATTTTCCTCATGTGCATGACTGATAAATTTTGGCACTTGCTCCTGGAGCTGACAGATCAGACAGCATTGGCAAAGGACCCACGATTCCAGACCATGGCGGGACGTGCTGAACACCGAGACGCACTGACAGAGTGCCTCGACACCGTACTATCAGCCCAAACCACCGACAGTTGGTTTCAGCGTTTACAAACCCATATACCCGTCGCACCGGTCAATGATCTTCCCGCGGCACTGGCCAATCCGTTCGTCCACAACACCGGCATGCAGCAACAGCTTCCACACCCGGTGTTTGGCGAGTACCGAGCGCTTAGCAATCCCATCAAGCTCGATAGCACCCGGCTGGAAGCCCGCTGCGCCAACGCTTTGGGGGCTGACAACGACGATATCCTTGGGAGGGAGTTAGGCATCGACAACCTCGACGCCCTGCGATCAGCCGGCGTGATTTAAGCGCCTGACCTCACCCTTTAGTGCTGATCTAGAAAGTCGAATAGTAGTTTGCAGAAGGCGATTTTTTCGCTCTTACCCGCCACCACATGAGCCACCTCGTCCATGGTGACGCCGGTGGCATGTGGGAGACCCTGCTCGAGCGGCTGGGTTGTTCGGGGCCCGGTGATAATGTCCTGCCCCGCGTGAATCACCAAGGTTGGCGCCACAATATCCCCTAAATGGGGTCGAATATCATGCCCCTTGCAGGCCTGAATAAAGCGCAGGTGGGCGTCAACGCGCCCTTCTAAGATACCCCACACCCCGCCCGGTCCGAGCAGTTTGTCACGATTGACGTTGTAGTAATCCGGACGAAAAGAAAACGACGCAACCATGGATTGGAAGGCAGCAAACCCCGCGTTCGCGTGCAAGTCACCAAACGCTTGGAGTTGGTCAGCCAGCATAGGATCGGCCCATGTCCAACAACCCATGTTGACCATGCATCGCACCAAGTCAGGCCGCTTGAGTGCAACCCACTGGCCTATACACGCCCCCATACCCACCAGCCCGACAAAATAGACAGATTTCATGTTTAAATGATCGAGTAAACCAGCGATATCATCAGCAAACAACTCTGTCGACGGCGTCACCGAGAGGTCGTCTGTCGATTCACCAATGCCGCGATAATCAATAATGACGGTTTGGTAGCTGTCGGTCATACCCCGGGCCAAATAGCCATGTCGGCCATGACAGAAAGTATCCCAACCACCAATGTAGATCGCTGGCGGACCTTCACCATGAATTTCGTAGTACATGTCTTGCCCGTTTATGGATGCCACTGGCATTGCCTTACTCCTTTTAACTACACGTTTTTAGGGGGGGGTTACAATGATTCGATATGCGCGAGCACACGTTGCAAATCGACCACATCAGCGTAGCGGCGGCCGACGTCGCGGAGATTACTATCGTGCGCTTCAATATCCTGATCGCCGCAACAATCAGCGGGTACAATAGTGCGATAACCTGCAGAAAAACTATCCACGACCGACGCTCGGACACATCCTGAGGTGGTGCAACCAGTAATAATAGTCGTGTCAATACAATGGCCGACCAACCACGGTTTGAGCGGCGTCTCATAAAAAATCGATGGTGCGGTCTTGGTAAATTCAAAGACGTAATCCGGATCGGCAATGCGAGGATCGATTTCTGTACTGGGATGCCCGTGGTAGAAACTGCCGTCGTAGAGTGTTTCGATTTTCCAATAGGTCATCTCACTGGGGCCACCCCAGGACACTCGACACGCCGCTGTAGGTATATTTTTAGCCTTGCATGCAGCGGCAAGTACCGCGGTATTATCAACCGCCTGCTGAATGTGCTCGCTGCGTCCAATGAGGCTGACACCGTCGGTAAAGCCCAACTGAAAATCCACCATGATCAACGCAGGACGGGAACCAAAGCCAATATCGCGCTGACCGTAGCCGGCCTGCTCAAATTTATCCATAACAATTGCCTGTCTGTGATTGAACGGGCAATATGACCTAAAATGTACGAACATTTCAAGGGATCAGCGATTATGTCACAACCCAGTTTCATCAATAGCTTTAGCCAGCTCGTTGCTTTGGACCCCACCACCACTGCTCTGGTGGTGATTGATATGCAGAATGCGACCGGGAATCGGTCAATGGGTCTGGGCAAGTTGCTGGCAGAACAGGGGCAAGCCGCGCAGGCCGATTATCGATTCAGCCGTATTGAGGACCTTCTCGTACCCAACATCCAGCGCTTACTCGCCACCTTTCGTCAAGGTGCCGGGCACGTTATCTATATCACTTACGGCGCTAACTTAGCGGATGCCAGCGATGCACCGGCGCACATGGCGCCAATTATCAAGGCTACTAACAATATTGCCGGCCAAGCTGAGCACGACATTGTAGCGCCGTTAAATCCCATGGCTGATGAACTGGTACTCAATAAAATTACTCAGGGCGCTTTCCGCTCCACGGCGCTAGATAGCACGCTGCGTGCCCTTGGTGTGACAACCATTGTCGCGGTAGGTGTATCAACCAATAACTGCGTCGCCATGACGGCCATGGAGGCCTGCGATCTCCAATACCGAGTCGTCGTGGTCAGTGACGGAACCGGTACCGATAGCGATGCTATGCAAGAAGCCACGATGACTATGCTTGGCCGACTATGGGCTAGGGTGATGTCAACCGACGAGGTGATTGACGAATTAACCACCCGTACCGGGGCCACTGGCTAGAGTAGGTGTCATCCCCTGGTCTCGCCGGCGCCGTTCTGGTGGGTACAGGCGCGGTATTGTTAGCGAGCAAAGGGCTGTTTGCCAAAGCGCTTTACGATCTTGGGTTGACCCATCACGAGGTGGCTGCCATTCGAGCAGTACTTGCGGTACCCGGTTTCTGCCTGATTGCACTCATTTACTCCCGCAGGGGCAGACCGCAGACCAATCGCTTTACTGTAGGCAATATCCTGGCCACCTGTGGCGCCGGTCTATTGTGTTACTACCTTGGATCACTTGCCAACTTCTTTGCCCTGACGCTGATTCAAGCCAACGTAGAGCGCGCGTTGCTCTTCTCCTATCCCGCGATCGTAGTGGCGCTCCAGGCCATCCTCAGTCGCCATCTCCCCAGTATCACTACCATGCTGGCCTTAGTAGCTACCACTGGCGGTATTTTCCTTGTCACGGGGGCCGCCGATGGTGATCTATCGGCCGCCGAGTGGGTCGGTGTTGGCTGGGTCATTTTTTGTTCATCGACGATCGCCATTTATTTTCTGGTGAGCGGCAAGATCACCAACGAACTGGGTTCTGCGTATTTTACCGCCATTGCTATGACGACATCTGGCGGCGCATTTTTTATTCATTATCAGTGGTTTGGCGCCGGCTGGCTGGCGCTGCCACAAAGCCCAGAAGTCTGGATGACGATGCTGGCGCTGGTTATTGTTGCCACCGTAGTCCCCCTGCTGTGTATCGCTGAAGGCGTCCGGCGCATAGGCGCACAGCGAGCAGCACTCATCAGTACGCTCGGCCCTCCCGCCACCGCATGGATGGCCTACGAATTATACGGTGAAATCCTATCCCACAGTCAGATAGTCGGGACACTAACGATCATTGCCGGGGTGGCTTTTATCGAAATAAATGCCCAACGCGGCGCCTGACAGCAATCCATGGCTTGTTCTTTTTTTAAATGTCCGTACAATTGGACGAAACCCCTACGGAGTTAGCCAACATGCTCACTATCCGCCAGCTCGGTGACACCTTTGGCGCCGAAGTACTGAACTTTACTATCAGCAACGCCGCTTCAGCCGAGACGTTGCAAGCCATTAAAGCGCTGTGGGCAGAGCACAAAGTGCTGCTGTTTCGTCACCAAAGTATCGATGAGGCCACGCTAGTTGACTTCAGTCGCCGGTTTGGCCCATTAGAAATTCATGTGCGCTCAGAGTATCTGTCCTCACATTTCCCAGAAATACTCTACGTGTCTAACATGACCGACAACGGTAAACCCTTGGGTATTCTGTCCGATACCGAGGTCGGTTGGCACTACGATCAAATTTATTTGCCAAAGCCGGCCGTCGGGTCACTGTTGGCTTCTCACACGCTGCCCCCAAACGGTGGCAACACGGAATTTGCCGACATGGGCGCGGCGTATGCAGCGCTCCCCGAGGCCACCCGGCAGCGACTCGCTGGTGCGAGAGCCGTGCAGTCCTACGAAGCCTTCAATCGGGCCTACAGCGTTCCCACCAACGACGAGCAGCGTAAACGCTCCCCTGATATTGAGCACCCTATTGTCAGAATCCATCCCATTACCGGACAACCCGCTTTATATCTGTGCCCGGGCATGACTACCCAGATTGTCGGATGGGACCCGGAGGAGAGTGCGGCCATGCTGCAAGAATTATTTGATTGGTGCGTCCAGCCACGCTTTGTCTACGCCCACGAATGGCAGGACGGTGACGCCCTACTGTGGGATAACGCCTGCACCATGCATCGACGGGACCCCTTTGATCAAACCCATAAACGCCTGATGAAGCGCACCACCATACTGCCACCTGACGCCTTAGCCATCCCAGTTTAGCGGCGGCTAAGACTGGTGGAGGGGTTCAAAGGCCTCGATTCATCAGTCTGGCGCATCCTGAGGCAGCGCTGGGGGCACGCAGCCCGTGGTACAACACTGACCCGGCTGGCGTGCTCGAGGCGGCGCGCCGCTCTCGCCGGTGTCGGCAACGCCTCTATCCAACAACCGCTCCACCAGTGCGCGTCGCTCTTCAATGGGGTAGCGCCGGAAAATCTCCCGCTTCATGGCCTGTGGCGAACCGCCACCATGAAGACTGATCACCGAATACCAGCCGCCTGTTGAAGAGGCGGTTAGATCACCTAACAATCGAGAAACCTCCGCCCGCTGCGCGTACGGCACGTCGGGACGTGCCCCAAGAACGGCTGCCAAATCACCGGCGGTATGGGGATTGTGGTCCTCATCGGGACCCGGAAGCGCGACAATGAGCCCCCCGGACACCTCATGGGCGATGCGATGCATATCATAAATCTGAGTGGCCAATAACAGCTTGCCGACATTTGAAAATACGGGCTCCGGCATAAACGAACCGCAGGGATCCTGAACACCATAAACCGACGATGCCACGCCGCAGGCAAAGAATCCTTCAACAATCTTGATCAGTTCGACCATGCTGTCACGCAAATGGGGCACCGTTTCAATATCGAGACCATTCGCTTCAGTCATGAGTGAACCGGCACCGATTAGCAAGTCTCCGAAGCCGGCGCGAGCGCCAATACAGCTGTGTCGGTGATGGTTGGCGTACGAGGTTACCAGATGCTCGGTGTGCTCCCACTCTCCAGCCATAAAGACACGATCCCAGGGCACAAAGACCTTATCAAATTGGCAAACCGCCGTGCTTTGCCCGTATTTGGCGCTGAACTTGGCGTCAGCTTCCCCCGGACGTCCAGCTACTCGGGAAATAATCGTCAAACCGGCAACATCAAGGGGCACCGCACAACACACCGCAAAGTCAGCATCAGCCTCGATCATGGTGCGACAGGGCATCACCAACAGCTCATGCATATAGGGCGCTCCCGTCACAATAGCCTTGGTGCCACTAATGACAATACCGTCGCTACGACGCTCCACAATATGGACATAAGTATCGGGATTCGATTGGGAGTGAGGACGAAGACTCCGTTCGCCCTTGGCGTCGGTCATAGCCACACCAAGGGTTAAGTCTTTATCTTGTACCCCGTGAAGATAGGCGAGGAAACGCTCTAGGTACTCGCCCGATCCCTGATTCTCGTCGAGCCGATGGGTGGACTGAAAAATGGCATTGAGTGCATCGTGGGTGAGGTAGCGCTGAGCGCAGCCACTCTCTCTGCACAGCAAACGCACCGCCTCAAGCTTACTCAAAAGATCTTCGGTATGCCGATTGATGTGCAGCATACGGTTGACCTGCTTGCCTGAGGTCTGCTGCTCAGCCAGCATCAACCCGCCGAATTCCACTCGCTGAGCGAAATCATAGGTCACCCCTACCGCGCGAATGCCCGGTGCGAGGCGGGGATCGTCAGCGACAGACTCAACACGATCGCCATCGATAAAGACCTTCGGCTGATAGGCGCGCAGACTCTCGTGATATTCTTCGGCAGTGAGTAATGTTCCACCTGACGTTAGACCCATGGTTGTATCCTCCTAAAGACTTGACCCTAAGCGCTCAGTGACGACTCAGATGCTGCTGGCAATGCCAGTAGTTCCAATAATCCGCTGCAATCGACCTGTTCATCGAGATGCATGATCGCCTGCCAAATGGCCTCTGCCCGCTGCTCGGTCGTGGTCAGCTGGCAGTTTCGCATAAACTTTTTCTTGACGTCCTCGGCAGTCAACAATCTGCCCGCCGCCCCGCGATTGACGACATCAAAGTGCTCGATGATTCGCCCATCGGTCAACTCCAAGCGCAAGCCGCCCGAAAAAGCGTTTGGATAAATAGATCGGTCATCGTGTTTGCAATCGAGTCGTTCGGCGAGTGCAAGAATATCCGGGTCACAGCGGGATGACTCGTCCAGCTCGGTTAAGCCGAATTGACCCAGCACCAGAGCCGCAGCCACCCCATAAGGTGCGCTGAATTTAGCTTCATACTCACTATCTGGCCGTCGTTTTCGCTCAATCGGATCGACCACTACCGCAAACTGCCGCTCATGGAGCAATATTTGACCGCGCTTAATCGCACCGACAGACAGTCCATACTGCTCACGCAGCGCCAAGGCCGAGTCGATAGCGGCGTGATTAAAATGGCAAATGGGGTAAGGTTTTATCGCCACATCGGATAGCGCCCACGGGTTATTCACCAAATCCCAGGCGACATTGTTGGCATTACCGGCATTCCGGGTAAACAGCGAATACAATCCAAAGCGTCCAGCGTAGGCTTCCTCAGGAGATTCAAAGCCGGCCATTGCCAGCGTTGCCGCAGTAATGGCTGAGGAGGCTGCCCAACCTGGATGGAGTCGTTTGGTCCAGCTGCCATCGTCCAAAAATGCCATACTGCCTGAGGTGGTACTCAACGCGATGCCTTGTGCTCGGACTGCATCATCGACTGAGCCGCCCCTGAGGCGGACTGCAGCAAGAACCGCACCAAATAATCCCACCACACCGGTAGGGTGAAAACCCAGTTGTTGAAACGTACCGCCCGCCGCACTGCCAACGCGTGCATCGACTTCAATAGCGAGCAGAACGGCCATCAGCAGCGCTGACCCACTCACCGGGCGCTCTGAGGCAATGGCGAGCGCAGTCGGCAAGGCACTCGCTGAACAATGAATCACCGACTCTAGATGGGTGTCATCATAATCTAGGCCATGAATCAGTACGCCATTTAGCAGGGCGGCATCCCTAATCGAGAGTCGTTCGTTACCCGCTATCGTACGACTTGGGCCGCCACCACTTAGCGCCACCATGGCCGCTGAGGTTCGGGCTGCGTAGTCAAATTGCCGGGAGGCGAAGGCCACCCCAAGGGCATCCGCCACACAACATTTTAAATAGTCCCAAGTAGCCTCAGGGACGCCATCAGGGGTCGCTGATATTACCGCTTCGGCAATGGGCCTCGATAACGGCAGGATGGAAGCATCGGCCATAGGATCGGTTCTTCAAAAATGTCCGGACATTGTAACCGAATAGTCGGCTGAAATGCATTTATTCCGTTGCCGCTAACAGTTCTGCCAAAGCGAGGATACGCTGGCTTTTGTAAACTATGGGGTAATCAATGAAATACCCATCGAGTTGGATGGATGCCAAGCCAGCACTTTCGGCGGCATCAAATGCCGCCACCACCGCACGCGCGTGGGCTATTTCCTCCGCGGATGGGGTAAATACGGCGTGGGTTAAGGGTACTTGATCGGGATGAATGCACAGCTTGCCGGAAAAACCAAAGGCGCGTCCACGCCGCGCTGAGGCCTCAAAACGCGGGTGATCCTTGATTTGTAAGACCACGGTGTCTACGGGTGGCAGTAGGTTCCCAAGCCGTGAGGCGTGCGATAAGCGGGCCCGAGCGTAACTGAGCACCTCTTCATCCGCTGTCCAGATATAATCAAGATCGAGGGTATAATCACCGCCACCGAACGCCAGGCGCGTTACCCGGGTGCCCGCTGTCGCAATGGCATTCGCTTCTTCAACGCCTCTCGCGGTCTCTACTATGGGCAACAGATCGATGCTGCCGGGCGTCAGCCCTGCACGTTCCTCGGCTTCAGACAGCCAATGATCAACCTCCCACAGTGCCGCTGCGCTCTCTACTTTTGGGATCACCACCCCATCTAGCCAGGGACCTACCGTAGCCAACATATCGTCGCGACAATAATCCGTATCATGGCCGTTGACCCGCACGTAATGGCGACTGTGGCGATGGGACTGCTTAAACGCAGCTACCACTTTAGCGCGCGTGGCCACTTTTTCAGCAACGGCGACAGCATCCTCAAGATCCAAAATAACGGCGTCCGCCCCGACTTGAAACACCTTCTCAACCCGTCGAGGGTGGTTAGCCGGCGTAAAAAGAAAGCTTCGAATAGCCGCTAGCTGACGATCACTCATCATTATTTACTCGACGTCCAGTGATCAGCGGATTGCCAACCTCGGTTAAATTCAAAGCTGTAGCTGAAGTTGCTTGCAGGATGCTCGGAGATAGACACCTCAAACAGGCGACCATCCTTCCCCTCATAGCGCCGACACAAGCACAGCGAGAGCGTTCCCTCAGGCACGTTCAACGCTTGTGCGCGCTGGCCCTCGAGAACGTTGGCAAAGATCTCAATGTTGATTTTGCTAATATCCTCTCCAAAAGTCGCCACAATGAGTTCGTAAACAGGCCGGCTGCTATTGGTGATGTGGCGGGAAATTTTATGATATTCGGGCACCACATAGACATCGGTCCAGCACACGGGGATACCGGTCGCAAAGGTGCGTACACCTGAGACCCGATACCACTCGGTTTCAGGCGCACAACACAGGCGCGTACTCAGTGCGGCATCGGCCCGAATACTGCCTTCACTCATGACTCGAAGCGCACTATCCGGTGGATAACTCAATAACTCGCTGGGAGAACGTACGGTCTGTAAGAAAGCGGGACGGGCCACCGGTGAGATGACCAGCGTGCCCCTGCCCCGCTGGCGGCGGACAATACCCATATCCTCCAGTACCCGCAGCGCCTCACGCACGGTATGCCGGCTACTCTTATAGCGTTCAATCAGATCGAGTTCACCGGGCAAAAGAGCCCCCACCGGGAACACGCCATCTCGAATGCTGACCAATAGGTCATTAGAAATTTTCCGATAGATCGGTTCACGCTTCAATTTAGGCGTATCACCATTGAGACCTTGCATCGCACTCATTCTTCCACCAAGATTGAATTGTCCGAACATTTTAACACAAGGGTGGTCGCTTTTCCCTTGATCTCCATTAGCTCCATCAAAAAGGTCAACATTATGAGTCTACCCTCGATTAGTGAGCGCTACGCCGCCATGGGAGGTCGTTACTACGACGATTTTACGATCGGTGATAACTACCCGCATCTACCCGGTCGGACCGTCTCACAGCAAGATAACAGCTGGTTCACTTTGCTGACTATGAATACGCATCCGCTCCATTTCGATGAGGAGTATGCGGCCACCACCGAGTTTGGTAAACCGCTGATCGCAAGCCCTCTGACCGTCGCTATTATTGTCGGCATGAGCGTCGCCGATGTGAGTGCTAAGGCAATCGCTAATTTAGGCTGGAAGGAAATTCGACTAACCCATCCAGTCTTTCCCGGAGATACACTCTATGCGAGCACAGAAGTCCTCGATAAGCGCGAATCAAAAAGTCGACCCACCGCCGGGGTAGTGAGTGTACTGACTCGCGGTTTCAATCAGCATGACGTTGAAGTTTGTGTCTTTGAACGACAAATTCTCGTGCCTAAAAAACCTGTCTAACCGCGATTGCTCGCCACTGTAGATACAACTCACCGATGACGGAGCTACCATGACAACCGACAAAGATATCGAACAACAAGTCCTCACCACTATCGACAAGTGGGTAGAAAAAGAACTGAGACCCATTGCCCGAGAGTTTGATCAGGCAGATCAGTATCCCACCGAACTAGTCGAGCAAATGAAGGCACTAGGTCTCTTTGGGGCGACCATTGATGAACAGTACGGTGGACTCGGTCTCAGTGCATCGACCTACGCTAAAATCGTATCGCGAATCTGTGAGGTCTGGATGGCGCCCTCGGGTATTTTTAATTCACATCTGATCATGGCTAGCTGTGTACAGCGTGCGGGCACCGAAGAGCAAAAGACGCGATTCCTACCCCGCTTTGCCACGGGTGAGCTGCGTGGGGGTATTGGGCTTACCGAGCCCGATGCGGGATCAGACTTACAGTCTATTCGGATGGTCGCTCGTAAAGCCGGTGACGACTACGTCATCAACGGGACAAAAACCTGGATATCCAACGGTATCAACGGAAACTGTTTGGCAGTGCTGACCAAAACTGACCCCAACGCCGATCCAAGACACCGAGGCATGAGCCTATTCCTTTGTGAAAAGGGCGAAGGATTTACGGTCGGCAAAAAACTGAAGAAACTCGGCTATCGATCGATTGACTCTGCCGAACTCATTTTCGATGACTTTCATGTCAGCGCCAACAATCTTATCGGTGGCGAGGAAGGCTTGGGGTTTGCCCAGGTTGCGGGTGGTCTCGAGCTAGGCCGCATCAATATTGCCGCCCGCGGTGCCGGCATGGCAAAAGGCGCCACTGATATGGCCCTTGCCTACGCCATGGAGCGCAAAACCTTTGGCAAGCCCATTGCCGAGCATCAGGCCATACAATTAAAACTGGCGGAGATGTCCACCCGGGCGGCCGCGGCGGCGCTGCTCGTTGAGCAAGCCGCTATCAAATATGATCAGAAGGAACGTTGCGATCTAGAGGCTGGCCAAGCTAAGTTTTTTGCCTCCGAATCGGCGGTGCAAAACAGCCTCGATGCTATGCGAGTCTTTGGCGGCTACAGCTATTCACCGGAATACGAAATTGAACGCTTTTATCGAGACGCGCCGCTGCTGTGTATTGGCGAGGGCACCAACGAGATACAGCGCATGATCATTGCTAAACAAATGGTCAGTAGAGCCCGATAAAACGACGTTTTTCCCTCAAAGAAAGGTGGTGAATTCATCCACCGCCAGACGCCCAGTTCGATAGCTATTGATCAATGCATCGGGCTGGGCATAGCCCAAGGATATAGCGCACACCAGCATTTGCTCATCAGGCGCGTTCAATAGCGGCATTACGCTGTCATAATAAGGACAAAAAGCCGCCTGTGGACAGGTTTCCAAACCATCGGCTCTGGCCGCCACCATCAACGACTGTAAGAACATGCCATAGTCAAGCCAACTGCCTAACTCCATGTCTCGATCAATGGTGAAAAATAGCGCCACCGGCGCGCCAAAGAATTGATAGTTCTGGACGCGATAAGCCTGAACCGCCGCCGCATCCCGCCGCTCGATACCCAGCAATCCATATAGACCAAATCCTGTTTCTCGTCGACGATCAATATACGGGGCTCGCCAGTGCTGAGGGTAATAATGATATTCAGCCACGCCTTCATCGCCACTCAAATAGCGCTCGGAACACGCATCGGTAATGTGTTGTTTGCGTTGTCCACGAACAACGAAGATCTGCCAGGGTTGGATATTCGACCCTGAGGGTGCTCGCCCGGCCACCGCCAGCAACGACCGAATCTGCTCATCAGAAACAGGTCGATCCGCATCGAAAGCGCGAATACTTTGACGGCCTGTTATTGCTGCGATGGTGTCCACTAACTAAACAGCTCCGCATTGTTGGCCAGCCAGTAATGACCGCGGCCCCCTTGGGGAGTGCCAATCATGTCACTTAATGTGGCGACACAACCGAGTAGCGCGGGAATATCAATCCCCGTGTGATAGCCCATAGATTCACAGAGGAGAACGACATCTTCAGTAGCCACATTCCCCTTAGCCCCCGGCGCAAATGGACAGCCACCCAGCCCACCAGCCGAGGAATCGAATTGACGAATACCAGCGCTAAGGGAGGCATAAACATTAGCCATTGCCATCGCCCGGGTGTCATGAAAATGACAACCCAGTCGCTCCGTACCAAACTCAGAAACTAACCGTGTCATCAGCGCTTCCACTTCGCTGGGGTTGGCTGCGCCAATGGTATCGGCAATCACCAATCGCGCAGGCTCAAAACCCATCAGCTGCTGGACCTGACTGACTACCTGATCGGGCTTAACCTTGCCCTCATAGGGACATTCAAAGGCGACTGCGAGATAGGCATGAATCGCCACACCATCGGTTTGAGCGCGACTCAGCATGTCCTCTGCCATGGCAAATGTCTGGTCCAGCCCCATACGAATATTATTTTGATTCATCTGTTCAGTGGCGGCGATGGCAATGGCGAGGGTCTTAATCCCCGCGCTGATCGCCAGCTCATAGCCCCTCAGGTTAGGCACCAATGCCGAGTAGTCGATGGCTCGAGAGGGCAGGTCACGCGCCAGCTGGTCAGTGCCCGCCATCTGGGGAACGGCTTTTGGCGAGACAAAGCTGCCGATTTCCAGCTCAGGAACCCCCGTAGCCGCAAGTTGAGCTATCAGTTCTCGCCGCTGTGCTAGCGTCAAGTGTTTAGGCTGTGCCTGCAGACCATCCCGTGCGGCAACTTCTTTAATGACAACATCGATTGCTTTCATAATGACCCCATTGATAGCCTGATAGTTCACTGCCTGCAATAAAAACATTGTCCGGACATTGATATCAAGGGACAATTTCGCGCCCACTGTATACGAGGGTGCCGAGACGCGATAGTCACGGCTCGTCTATCTCCTTGACTCGGTGCAGACAGACCTGGCGGTAGCGGTGTTGCTAGCACCCGGGCAGCACTTGCAAAGTAGGCTCGACAGTGTCAGGTTTTATTGTCGTCGCTGCTACGGAGAGCCTTTATGAGCACACAACGCACCCTAGAACGGTCGGCCCAGGGACTGGGTGAACGACCCGCGCTGATTGTTATCGACGTCGTGAACGGATTCACAGACCCCAACTGCCCATTGGGGGCTTCAGTTGATGCGGTAGTAGAAGCAAATCGACAGCTGATGACCGTTTTCCATGAACGGCAACTTCCCGTTGTGCTAACAACCGTTGTTTACCACAATGATGAGCAGGCAAGCGTGTTTCGAGCGCGTCTTCCCGCGCTAAATTTACTGACCCCAGATTCGCACTGGGTAGCCATTGACCCACGACTGCCCACAACGGCCGACGATATCGTGCTGGAGAAAACTCATGCGAGCGGCTTTCATGGCACTGACTTGCATACCCAACTACACACACTGGGCGTCGATTCCATCGTTGTTACAGGACTGACCACCAGTGGCTGTGTTCGCGCTACAGCAGTTGACGGACTGCAATTCAATTACCGGGTAGTCGTCCCTGAAGAGGCCTGTGGCGATCGTAACAGCGATGCACATCAGGCTAATCTCTATGACCTTAACGCCAAATATGCCGATGTCATGACCCTTGAGAACACGTTGGCGTTGCTCGCTGGTCAATAGCATCACGACCTGCGGCATGTGCGCCGTTCAATCGTTTTTTTGGGCGTCTTCGGCTAGTTGAATCTGCGCCCCGCAGAGCGATTCTGGCGCAACATCAATCACTGACCAACCCTCGAGTCCGCGCCTAGGCTCCCCCCTCAATGCACCACCGGCTTGGGTAATATGCTCGCCGGCGCTGTCAAGATCATCGACGTCAAAGGACAGTAAGAACAAGCCCTCCCCCTGTTCATCGAGGACCCGCTGGGGTTCCCCAGGACCCGTGGGTTGGACAAGCACTATCCAACTGTCGCCTGTGCGAAAGCGTGCGGTTCGAACCGCACGGCCCTCCAAGGAATCAATAATAAAGTCATCCACCCCCAACATCCGTCGGTACCGCTCCATGGCATCGTCAAGATCGCGAACCAACAAATTAATATGATGAATGCCTCGTATCATGGTGTCAGCGACGGGCGTCTGGATCGCTGAAACACTTGCCGACCACTCGAAAAGGTGCGATCGACGCGTATGTCGTGGAGGGCATGCGGGGGTGAGAGGTAGGGATCACGCTCTAAAATCACCATATCGGCGAATTTACCCACCTCTAGGGTACCGACTTGGTCTTCTAAACCGAGCTGCCAGGCCGCATCAACCGTATGTGCTCGAATAGCCTGATCGATACTCAAGCGTTCGCTGATCCTCGACTGAACGGGATAATCAGGATCCCCTGCTCGCTGTCGAGTCACCGCCATCTCAATATTGAACAGTGGATTTAACGCATCCACACCAATCCATGTCACTGGATAATCGCTGCCCAACGTTACCCTAGCGCCGTGACGGCGGATAGACGCGAGGGGATACAATCGCTCGAATCGCCGAGGCCCGAGAAACTCTAGCGCAATGTCGTCATATTCAAACCACGTGGGGGTCGTCTGAGCCACCACATCGAGGGCCGCAAAGCGAGGCACATCCCCGGGGCTGACCACTTCAATATGGCAAATGGTAAAACGCGATTGGGTGGCAGGGTGCGCGAGCCGCGCCGCCTCTACGGCATTTAATGCGGTATTCACCGCACCGTCACCAATTGCATGAAGGTGCAGATGCCTATGTTCCCCGGCTGCGGTTATCACGGTGTTAATGACATCAACATCGGGCAACAGCGGATTCGCGACGTGGCCCTCTGGTTTTACATAAGGCGCAAGGGTAACCGCGGTTTTAGCTTCTACCGTGCCATCAAGAGACAGTTTCAGCGTGTTTACATCAAAGAAGGGATGCTCGAATGCGTGATCGAGTTGGTCTAATCGCGCCAGTGCGGTCCCTAACTCGCTCGGCTGATTAACATACAGGGACGCCACTATTCGCAGAGGTAAGGCCCCTTGCTCAGCGAGCTCAAGCGCCAACTGACGACCTAAAGAGCCAGTTTCAATCATGCCTGCGTCAAAGGCAGCGGTTAATCCGACCGCAGACATGTCCCGGAGAAGGCCTGGCATTGCCTTGCGCAGTGCCGGCATCGAGACCACGTTTAAGGCCTTCATCACCGGCGCTATCGCGGCGCCCTCAACCAGCCATCCCGTGGGCTGACCGGTATCATCGCGCTGGAAAAAATGCGCTCCGGGCACCGGGTCAGGGCTTTGCGCGGAGATGCCCGCCATGTTCAGGGCCATCGAGTTTGCCCAGGCGGTGTGACCACCTTCATCAATAATCAAGGCTGGGCGATCCGACACTATGTCATCTAGCTCCTGCGCGCTCGGACCATCGAGACCAAACGCCCGGGCCAAAAAACCCGAGCCCAATACAGGATTCTGCTGTGGATTATCGGCCACATGCTGCGTGAGCGCCTCGATAAGCTGTTCGGCGCTTTGAGAGGGCGAAAGCATGGCGCCGTCCACCAACGGCAAGGTATCCATAATGTGAATATGCGTATCGATAAATCCAGGAAATAGCGACCGACCTTTGAGGTCTATCACTTGCGTGGCACTCCCCCGATAACGCAGTGCCGACTGATCATCACCGACAAAAGCAATAACGTCGCCCTCAATCACCAGCGCCGATTCCACCTGGGCGCTGGCATTTAAGGTATAGACCTGGCCGTTATGCAGTATCCAATCGGCCTCCGCAACGGCTTCGCTGTCCGCAAAGAACAACGCGAGGGCGAGAAAACAGAATGCCCAGCGCCTAACTATGTGCATATAAAGCACCCTCTCCAATCATCCAAGTCGTTGCATTAACATCGACTACTCTCTCGACGCGGCAAACGCCGCTTTTTGTTCGGCAGTTACCTCCGTCTGATACTGGGCTTTCCAGTCGGCGTAAGGCATACCATAAATGGTTTCCCGCGCACTGTCTAAATCGAGGGTCTGTCCATGATTCTCAGCCTCGGCGAGGTACCACTTCGCTAAACAATTGCGGCAAAAGCCTGCCAAGTTCATAAGATCAATATTCTGAACGTCTTTCCGCGCATCGAGATGGGCTAGTAGACGCCTAAATGCCGCTGCTTCAATCGCTTCATTACTCATGGTATGTCCTCAAGGGGGTTAGGGATTTCGTTTTTTTGCAACAACTGGGCCATCAGCGCGGTTTGATCGGAAAAGCGCCAAGGGAGCAGCGGGAACTGACTGGGACTGTAAAAACCTGCATCCATGATCTCAAGCGGTCTGTGAACACGCACTGTGGGCGACTCACTCAGTGGCACACACCAGTACAGCTTAAAGCCATTGGCAAATTCACGCGCAAGCTCTGTCGCTCTCACCTCAATCCCGGTTTCCTCCCACGTTTCACGTTCCGCACCGCACTGAGCTGACTCACCGTCTTGCACGCTGCCACCCGGCTGGCTGTATTTACCCTTCAGGCCTCGAGTGAGTAGCAGTCGGCCGTCAAGCACCACCATGCAACCTGCGCTCACGGCACTATCGCTCACGGCACTATCGCTCACGGCACTATCGCTGACGCCATCAAAATGGCAATTTGGCGCCTTATTACAGGCTGGGATGAGGGCGACCATCATGATGAGCAGAACACCGCGCACGCGCCAGTCACTCATAGATTAACTCGATTGCCTCTGAACCCACCGCACCCCGGAGCAGTTCTAACAGCGCATCACTGGGCTGGACTTGCCAGGTCTCGCCCAACCGTACGTGGGCCTGACCTAGTGACTGATGATAAGCCAAGGTCACCGGGCATTGGCCGCCGGCACCTTGACGAAGCGCATTGGAAAGCGTCTGCTGGCTGCCAGCATCTAGCTTTTCGGCGTGAACGTGCAGTCGCAGTTCTCGCACTCGCGTTTGACGTGCCTCTTCTAACGAGCGGATCTCTCGAGCACGAATAGTCAGCCCACCTGAAAAATCGTCTTGCTGGATTCGGCCCTCTATCAATACGATGTTGCCTTTCACCAATAGCTCGCGGTTATTGCTGTAGATTTCCGCATACACCGTGGCTTCCATCTGTGCCGATTTGTCATCAAGACGGATAACCGCCATAACACCCCGCTGGGTTTTTATGGTTCTCACATCAACAATCAACCCCGCTACGGTGGTGTTGTTTCCCGATTGAAGTTCACGCAGACGACGGGGGACAAACTTGCGCAATTCCTGCTCGTATTCATCAATGGGATGAGCGCTCAAAAAGCTACCAATGCTGTCTACCTCGCCAGCTAATAACTCCCGAAGCGTCCAAGGACGCACGTTTCTATGCTCAGCGAAAGGATCCCCGGTGCCAGCGGCGAGAGACACTTCACCGAACAAATCAGTCATCCCCGCGGCATGATTAGCGGCTGATTGCTCAGCGGCTTTCAACGCATCATCTAGCGCCGCCATTTGTACCCAACGTTCAGCACCGGAATAATCCAGCGCGCCACTTTTAATCAGCGCTTCAATCGCTCTACGATTGACTTTTCTAGGGTCAGTCCGCGAGCACACGTCAAATAAATCGACAAAGGGGCCGCTGCGACGAGCGGTCAGTAAATTGCCTATGGGCCCCTCACCCAATCCTTTAATCGCCCCTAGCCCGTAAATAAGATTGCCAGCCTCATCCACGCTGAACATATAGTCGCCTTCATTGAGGGCGGGCGGGCGCAACGTTAGCCCCATAGCGCTACACTCATCGCGAAGGGTTAATAATTTGTCGGTGTTGTCTAACTCAGAGCTCATTACCGCCGCCATAAACTGGGCCGGATAATGGGTTTTTAGCCATGCTGTCTGATAAGAAATCAAGGCATAAGCCGCCGAATGAGATTTGTTAAATCCATAACCGGCAAACTTTTCTACTAAATCAAAAATCTTCGTTGCCAGATTGGGATCGATACCCTTACTCGCAGCACCCTCCGCAAATACAGAGCGCTGCTTGGCCATCTCCTCGGGCTTCTTTTTACCCATGGCACGGCGTAATATATCGGCCCCACCCAAGGTGTAACCCGCCAACTCTTGGGCGATTTGCATGACCTGTTCTTGATAGAGAATGATGCCGTAAGTTGGCTCAAGAATCGGCTTCAATGACGCATGCTGATAGTTTTTGTCAGGATAAGACACGCTTTCTCGACCGTGTTTTCGATCGATAAAGTTATCGACCATACCGGACTGCAACGGCCCGGGTCTGAACAGGGCAACCAGCGCAATAATGTCTTCAAAGCTGTCCGGCAATAGTCGCTTGATGAGCTCTTTCATTCCCCTCGATTCAAGCTGGAATATGGCTGTCGTCTCAGCTGACTTAAGCAGTCGAAACACCGCCGGGTCGTCTAGCGCAATAGTCGTGATATCAAGGCTGCCGTCACCCTGTTTAGCTCGAGCAGCATTAATCATCTCCATGGCCCAATCGATAATGGTGAGCGTGCGCAACCCTAAAAAGTCGAACTTGACTAGTCCGGCTTCCTCAACGTCATTTTTATCGTACTGAGTAACGAGTCCGCCACCCTCTTCATCACAATACAAGGGTGAAAAATCGACAAGCCGCGATGGCGCTATAACAACACCCCCTGCATGTTTACCCACATTGCGGGTGACGCCTTCAAGTTGCACCGCCATATCCCAAATTTCTTGGGCGGCACTGTCGTCCGCCAGCAACTGTCTTAGCGCTTCCTCTTGATCAATGGCTTTTGCCAGCGTCATGCCAACTTCAAAAGGAATGAGCTTCGACAGCTTATCTGCCAGCCCATAGGGCTTATCTTGTACACGCGCAACGTCGCGAACGACCGCCTTGGCCGCCATGGTGCCGAAGGTAATAATCTGACACACCGCGTCGCGCCCGTAGAGATCAGCCACGTAATCAATAACTTCATCGCGACGTTCCATGCAAAAGTCAACGTCAAAATCGGGCATAGATACCCGCTGAGGATTTAAGAAACGCTCAAAGAGTAAGTCGTACTCAAGGGGATCAAGGTCAGTAATTTGCAACGCATAGGCGACAAGCGAACCTGCACCTGACCCCCGGCCCGGACCGACGGCAATCGCCTGATTTTTAGCCCAGCGAATAAAATCCATTACCACGAGGAAATAGCCGGGAAAGCCCATATCATTGATTGTTTTCAACTCAAAATCGAGCCGCTCACGGTAGCGTTGCTCGTTCGCTGCCGGACATTTGTCTAATCGAGCCGTTAATCCCTCATGGGCCAGTTGAGCCAGAAATGCCTCGATAGTTTGCTCTTTAGGGACAGGGTAATTTGGCAAAAAGGGCTCGCCCAGACGAATATTGACCGAGCAACGGCGGGCAATAGCAACGGTATTGTCTATCGCTTCTGGAATATCGCTAAATAACTCAGCCATTTCATCAGGGGATCGCAGATACTGCTGCTCGGAATAGGAGCGCTTTCGACGGGGATCATCTAAAATCCGCCCATCGCCAATACATACTCTCGCCTCATGGGCTTCAAATTCATCGGACTGCAAAAACCGCACATCGTTAGTGGCCACCACCGGGCACTGAGCAGCGCCAGCCAGCTCTATTGCCGCATGAATATAGTCCTCTTCGCCCTCACGGCCAGTGCGCTGCAATTCTAGATAAAATCGATCAGCAAAGGTGCTCATCATTGAATCAATCGTCTGTCTGGCCTCCTCTTGATGCCCACATAACAGAAGCTGGCCGATAGCGCCGGTGCGCCCCCCGGAAAGACAGATCAGCCCGTCCGAATACTGATCTAGCCACGTACGCTGTACTCGCGCTTGACCGTGGTACTGCCCATGCTGCCAGGCACGGGAAATCAATAAAGTGAGATTGTTATACCCGGTGTCATCGAGTGCCAACAGCGTCAGGGGGCTAGGACGCTCCTTATCATGCGGATCTTCCATCCAAAAATCAGCGCCAACAATGAGCTTAATACCTGCACTTTGTGCCGCTTTATAGGCTTTGATTAACGCGTAGAAATTACTGACATCGGTTAACGCCACAGCGGGCATAGCCAACTCAGCCACGGCTGACATCAACTGGGGAATGCGCACCAGTCCGTCGACGAGCGAAAATTCACTGTGGACTTTGAGATGGATAAATTGCGTCATAGTGTCACGCTAGCCGAGTCCATGGTGGTTCTCAAGACGTTTATTCTCTATCGCCCGTTTGACGGGGGCAAAGGTTTTTCGATGGCTCGATGTTACCCCCAACCGTTGGATCGCTTGTAAATGCTCGCGAGTAGGGTAGCCCTTGTGTTTAGCGAATCCGTAGCCCGGATACTCTCTATCAAGCACCACCAATTCAGCGTCTCGCTGGACTTTCGCGACTATTGACGCTGCCCCAATGGCAGGCTCTAGGGCGTCGCCGCCCACGATAGCGCGAGCATCATAGGTCCATTTCGGTAATCGGTTGCCGTCCACCAGGACAAAATCAGGCTGTAGTTGCAGCGCAGCCACCGCGCGATGCATCGCTAAAAGAGAGGCTTGTAAAATATTGATCTCATCGATCTCTTGAGCACTGGCGCGACCGATTGCCCAGCAGCGGGCTTGCACTTTGATGTCTTCAGCCAGCTGCTGACGTCGCTGTTCAGAGAGCTTTTTAGAGTCAGTAATGCCGACCGGCACCCGCGCGCCTAAAATCACCGCGGCGGCGACGACGTCGCCAGCTAATGGTCCACGGCCCACTTCGTCGACGCCAGCGATTAAACGTTTAGCGGTTTCCACAGATGCGCCACTCATAAGCGCCGACTCGCGACCAGTTGATCGAGCGCGTCGGCACAGCGTGACGAAAACCCACCCCCTATCGACTCTGCAAGCTCTTCAAACAAGGGTACCTGGGATTCAGACCCTCGGCTCAGCATATCCGTCACAGCCACTGCCAGTGTTTCTGGTGTCGCCGCATCTTGGAGTAACTCTGGAACGATTTCTCTGCCCGCTAGTACATTGGGCAATCCGACATAGGGCGTTGTAGCCAACCGTGACAGCACCTGCCATGACAACCATGCCAATCGATACGCTATGACCATGGGCCGCTTTAACAGCATGGCCTCTAGCGTCGCCGTACCCGAGGCTAGCAGCACACCGTCACTGGCCTGCATGGCCAACCGTCCCTGTGCGGTAACAATATGCACACGGTGACCCGCGCCTTTTAGTGCACGCTCGATTTGGCGATGGCGTGCATCATTTGCTGCGGGGATAACAAACATCAAGCTCGCGTCACCGGCACTTAATAATGACAGCGTGTCGCTAAATAACGTCATCAACTTGCTGACTTCAGCCTCTCTACTGCCCGGCAATACTGCCAGTACAGGACCCGTCGCTGGCAGTCCAAGCTGGGCGCGCGCGGTGGACTTATCGGGCAGAGTCACCAGCTCTTCGACCAGAGGATGCCCGACGCATACCGCTGGAATCCCAGCCTGTTGGTAGATATCTAACTCGAAGGGGAGCAAACAGAGCATCAGATCAACCGCTTTTGCGATCGTTTTTATGCGCCCTGCGCGCCACGCCCAAACGGATGGGCTGACGAGGTGCACGCACGTTTGGCCCTGCTGCCGCAGCCGCCGTTCAAGGGGCAGATTGAAGTCTGGGCTATCGATGCCAAGAAAACAGTCGGGGCGCCAACGTGTTTGCTGCTCAAACATATCGGATCGAATCCGCAATAGTTCAGGCAAGCGCTTAGCGGGTTCGACCAGCCCCATCACCGACAAACGGTCCATAGGATGAAGTGATCTTAAACCCTGCTGCTCCAGTAGCGGACCGCCAATGCCTTCAATTGCCAAGTGGGAGTGTCGGGCATGCAGCTCTCGTGCAATCGCTGCGCCCAAAATATCGCCCGATGCCTCGCCCGCCAGCACACCCAGCTTCATGGCCAGGCCTTTAACGGACGATGCCGCGTTCAGATAAGCGCAGCGACTCAACCAACGGACCGACTTGGGGGGTGTCAACCACCATTTTTTCAAGTCGCTGGATGGCGACATCGAGGGTCAGGCCCTGACGATAGACAATTTTATAGGCACGCCTGAGTTCGGCGATAGTGTGTGCATCGAATCCGCGGCGACGCAGTCCCTCGCTGTTGATCGTTTTCGCCTCTGCAGGACTGCCGGCGACGGTGACATAGGCAGGAACATCTTTACCGATGGCGGTACCCATACCGCTAAAACTATGTTCGCCGAGCTTACAAAACTGGTGAACAAGCGTGTAGCCACTCAAAATAGTCCAATCGCCGACAATGACATGGCCGGCAAGCGCGGCGTTATTCACTAAAATGGTATGGTTACCCACAACACTGTCATGGCCAATATGCACGTAAGCCATCAGCAAATTGCCATTGCCTATGCTGGTCAAGCCTTGATCTTGGACGGTCCCACGATGGATCGTCACGTTCTCACGAATAACGTTGTCATCGCCGATATGTAGCTGGGTGGGCTCATTTTGATATTTCAGATCTGGGGTCGCCTCTCCAACACTCGAGAACTGATAAATATGGTTGCGTGCGCCAATCCGGGTCGGACCTCTGATGACGACATGAGGCTCAATGATCGTTTCTGGCCCAATAACGACTTCAGCACCCACATAGCTCCATGGACCAATCGTCGCCGAAGGATCCACCTTAGCACCTGGCTCAACTATGGCGGCGGGGTGAATCACCCTTTAGCGATCCGCACATAAAATAGTGGCTGAGGCACACAGCTGCTTATCAACCGTTGCGCTGACTTCAAACTTCCAAATACCCCGACGTTCGCTGATGATTTTTGCATGCAAATGGATTTGATCACCGGGCACGCACGCGCGTTTAAAGCGCAAGTTGTCGACGCCCACCAGGTAGTAGATCGATCCATCTGCTGGGGTTTTTCCCATGGTTTTAAAACCGAGAATCCCGGCCGCTTGCGCCATCGCCTCGACCAATAAAACCCCGGGAAAAACGGGCTGGGAGGGGAAATGGCCATCAAAAAATGGCTCATTTATACTGAGATTTTTATAGGCCTCAATACTCTCACCTGGGACCAAAGCAATGACTCTGTCCACTAACAAGCAAGGATAGCGATGCGGCAAATGCGCTCGGATTTGTTCAATATCCATGATCATGATGCATCTCCCCGGTGTCGTGAGCTTGAGGGAGCCAACGCCCCTAGCTGTTTCTCGAGGGTCTTCAGCCGCTTCGCCATCTCATCTAACTGCTCAAATCGCACTGCGCTTCTACTCCACTTACTGTAGGGCTGAATCGCAGTACCCGACGCATATAGGCCCGGCTCCGTCAGCGAGCGACTGACACGACATTGCCCATTAACATGCACGTTATCGGCGAGGGTTAAATGATCGCCAACCCCCACCATGCCGGCTAGGGTGCAGTCTTGACCAATCACTGTACTACCTGCCACGCCCGTACAGGCAGCAATACCGGTACGAGCCCCTATATGGACATTGTGCGCAATATGCACTTGGTCATCTAAAATCACGTTGTCATCCACCACTGTGTCGTTCAGCGCACCACGATCAATGGTGGTACCAGCCCCAATTTCCACCCAATTACCAATTCGCACGCCACCGAGCTGTACAATTTTAGTCCAACCATCGGCGCAGGGAGCAAAGCCAAAGCCATCTGCACCGATCACCGCGTTCGCGTGCACGGTACAGTGGTGCCCCACCCTAACGCCATGGTAGAGAACCGTGCCAGGGTAAACCCGGCTGTGGGCACCAATATGACTGTCTTGGCCAACATAAACATTGGCGCCAATCCACGCGCCTTCGCCAATGGTAACGCCCGCTTCCACCACCGCACCGGCATCGACGGTGACATCTGACCCGAGTGTTGCATGGGGCGAAATCAGTGCACGCTCATGAATTTTCTGGGAGAGGGTCGGCCGATTATCGAAGAGATGGGTCGCCTTAGCATAAGCCAAATACGGGTTGTCACTGACCAAATAGCTTCCCGTCCAGTGCTCGGCCCAATCGCCTTTGACAATGACAGCGCCGGCCCGGCAGTCCGCCAGTTCAGACAGCGAACCGGCCTTAGCGACAAAGCTCAAATGCTGGCCTGTCGCCTGACTCAGGGGTGCGAGGGCAGTGATCTCGACGTTAGCATCTCCCTTCAGCAGCAACCCTAATTGCTCAGCAATATGCCCCAGAGTCATCATAGCCGCGGTCAAATTACTCTTCGGTAGCGGGCAGCTGATTAAGCTTGTCAGTCACCTTCGCGGTAATACTATAGCCAAGGTCCGCATGAATAACCGTCTGCTGCTGCAGCAATAGCCCAATGCCTTCCGTCGCTATAATATCCCGCAGCACTTCCCGTGCCTTCGGCGCCAGCTCCTGAAATACTCGCTGGGCGTTTTGCTGCTGTAATGACTGGAGCTTCTTGGCAACGTATTCAATGTCTGATTGCTTGCTGGCCAGTTTCTGTCGCGCAGCGACCTGTTGGTCTTCACTCATGGCTGCCTGATCACGCTGGAAATTCTGAACCAGCTCATCGAGCTCCTCTCGCAACCCTTCAAACTCAGTTCTATCTGCAGCAAAGTCCTCACCCGCTTCAAATTCTGTCAGGCGCTGTTGTGCGAAATCAGTTTGCAAAATGGCCGTCTCCAAATCGACAACGGCGATCTTACCTTGAGCAGTTGCCAATGTAGGTAGTGCTACTAGTAGTGTTGCTGTTATGAGTTTTAACAATGTTTTCACGGATTTCCTCCAGAGAGTTTAGGGATTAGAAACTTCGACCAAGGGTAAATTGAAAGACCTCGCGCTCATCAATATCGCTAGCATTCAACGGTTTCGCTAGGCTGAATGTCAAGGGACCAAATCCCGATAACCAAGTAACGCCTATGCCCACTGAGTAACGCAGCTCCGCGGCATCAATATCGAAGCAATTAGGCTGATTGACCGAGCATTCGGTATTGAATACGTTCCCCACGTCGAGAAACAGAGCTGAACGAAGTTGACTTCGATCTTTAATGAAGGGCATGGGGAAAAGAATTTCTGCCGTAGCCTCAAACAGGGCATTACCGCCAAAGGGGTCATTTCTTTGGGTGACCGGCTGGACGACAATTTTACCGGTTGCGGGGTCGACGACATAACCAAATTGCTGCCCTGTGGGGCCGCCAATTTCTGAGGGCACACCGTTTTCATCAAGGGCAGTAATCGGCCGATCAGTTAAATAAATGGAGGCCGGCGTGCTACGAGGTCCAAGAGTATTTGCCTCAAAACCGCGCACCGATCCAAAGCCCCCAGCAAAAAAGTGCTCATAGAAGGGCAGCTCCGTGGTGTCACCAAAGCCACCGCCGTAACCCAGCTCGGTTCGCAAATGCAGCGTGAAATCTTGATACAGAGGAAAATAGATTTCTCCGCGATAAGTCAGCTTGTAAAACTGTAAGTCTGATAGGGGTAACGACGTTTCAAGAGCGAGCGATTGAGACTTACCGCGCGTAGCCAGTTGTCCTCGGTTCAACGAAGACTGTAACCAAGAAGCGGTCATTGAAAAATTTAGATAGTTGTCGCCATTCTCATCCACAAAACCCTCCTCAGCGGGGCGAGACAATGCGGTCGGTGATAATTCTAGCAGTGGGCGGAAGATTTCAGGCCCGGCGTAGGAGCCATCAAGTTGGAGCGTGCTTTCATACCAGCCTTCTATACCCGTCGTTAATCGAGGGCTCGCCTTGATTTCTTGAACCGCAAACTGACCAACAGTAATGTTCGTATCGGTCACACCGAGCGAAAAACCAAGGCGCTGGGTTTCACTGATTGGGTAGCCAAAGTTTAAGTTTGCGCCAATGGTATCCGTGGTGTAACTGGCAACGTTTATTTCTGCAAGATCCGTCTTACGATAGAAAACACTAAAGCCCCTGCTGACACCATCTTCGGTAAAATAGGGGTTGGTATAATTGATGCTCGCGACGTTTTGATAGCGGGACTTGTTGATATTGATGCCCACCCGTCGACCTGTGCCTAAAAAGTTATTTTGCTGCAAGTTGAGACCAACAATAAGGCCAGCAGCCTGAGCATAACCAATACTGCCACCAATGCTGCCGAAGGATTGTTCTTCGACATTAAAATCAACGTCAATTAAATCATCATGGCCGGGTACTTCCTTGGTGTCGACTTCGGCGGTCTTGAAAAAACCTAACCGCTGTAACCGAATTCTAGATTGCTCGATGGCTGCCGCAGAGGCAGGTGCTGCTTCCATTTGGCGCATTTCCCGGCGCAGCACTTCGTCCGAGGTCTGTAGATTACCGCTGAAATTAATACGACGTACGTAGGTTCGCTTACCCGGATCGATGAAAAATTTAATGCCCACCGTCGACTCACCGTCTACCACCTCGGGAATGCCCTTAACCGTCGCAAAGTTATATCCCTCGTTACCCAAACGGCGAGTGAGATAATCTTCAGTACTGGTGACCAGTTGTTGAGAGTAGACCTGCCCTTCCCGCACTAATAGAAAGCGCTTCAAATCCTCCTCCGGCAATACCAAATCACCGGATAAACCCACCTCACTCACCGTAAATTTATCACCCTCGGTGATGTTGGCCGTGATGTAGACCTCCTGCTTATTGGGCGACACTGCTACCTGAGTCGAGTCGATAACGAATTGCAGATAACCCCGATCCAAGTAGTAGGAACTCAAGGTTTCTAAGTCACCGGTTAGCTTTTCTTTGGCATATTTATCATCGCTAGTAAAAAATGACAGCCATCCCGTGGTTTTCAGCTCAAAAAGATCACCAATGTCCTCGTCATTAAAAATGGTGTTACCTACCACATTAATGTGTTTTATCGTGGCAACGGTCCCTTCGTTAACATCAATCGAAATGGATACCCGGTTTCGAGGTTCTGGTATGACTTCCGCATCGATGTCAGCATCATAACGGCCCTGCAAGACGTACTGGCGCAGCAATTCCAGCTGCATACCCTCAAGCGTGGACCGCTGAAAGACTTTGCCTACCGCTAGTCCAGCGCCTTTAAGACCGTCGAGAAGTGCCTCAGTCTCAATGGCTTTATTACCATCGATGGTGATTTCCGAAATGCTGGGTCGCTCCGCAACCGTGATGACCAAAACATTGCCATCACGGCCAATCGCGATATCATCAAAATTTCCTGTTGCAAATAAGTTCTTAGCGGCCGCTCGCGTGGCAATCGTGTCTACGGTGTCGCCCACCGCGACAGGTAGTGCGGCAAACACACTGCCGGGAGAGATACGTTGCAAGCCCTCGACACGGATATCAGCAATAGTGAATGGCTCTCCTTGAGACCAGCTGACCTGCACAGGCAACAGCACAAAAGCCATGAAAAAACACAGGCGTAGCGCCATCGAAAAAAAGGGGGCAGGTTTACATCGCATTGTTGAGTATGTTCTCCAAACCCCAGCCAAAGCGGGGATGTAAGAAGCCCGAAGGCAGTGCATCACTGTCACCACCGAGCGAGCTGTGTGAATAATCGGCCGCGCGTTCATAAACGCAGCACATCATTATACAGTGCAAATGCCATTAAACTCAGCACTAACATCATCCCTATTTGATAACCCCAAATCTGTACTTTCTCGGCAACGGGATGCCCGGTCAAGGCTTCAATAGCATAAAAGAGTAAATGGCCGCCATCCAACACTGGAATGGGCAGTAAGTTAAGGGCTCCCAGAGAAATACTGAGTAAGGCAAGAAAGCCCAGCCACGACGTCCAGCCGGCATCTACCGAAGACGCGGCTACTTGCGCAATGGTGATAGGTCCAGACAAATTAGAAGGCGAAATGAGTCCTTGGATCATCTTGGCTATGGACGTAAAGGTAAATCCGGTCAGATCCACTGTCCGCATAACAGCAGCACCGAGTGCGTCAATAGGTCCTCGATCAAACACTTTGATGCGATCAGCAGGTATCTCCGGCTGGCGTACCATCATGCCCACTGAGCCGTAAACGTCGCCATTACTCTGCTTCGATTCGGGCTGAACGCTTAGAAAGGAGATTCGTCCTGCGCGCTCTACCTCTACCGCTATCACTTCATTTGGTCTAGCGCGAACATAGGCTACCCAATCTTGCCACAGCGGCACTGGCTGATCATCTGCGCTAATAATGCGATCACCGGGCTGAAAGCCCGCTGCTGAGGCAGGACTACCGTCAACCAATGCGTTCACAATCGGCAGCAGTTTTGGCAAGTCCAAGGTAATCCCCAATCCGTTAATGGGGCTAGGCGCGTCTTGGTTTGATAACCAGCGCTCGATCGGCGCTTCCGATTCGTAAACAACGTCGGAGCCCCGGTAGCGGGTGCCTAACTTAATGGTTCCTGTGTCACCCAATCGCTCAAGTAATCGTAGATTTAATGCCGCCACTGTGGGAGTTTCACGACCATCCACTGAGACCAGTTGCTGTCCCGACTCGAGTCCTGCGTAGTAAGCTGGAGAATCTGGCTCGACGTCGCCCACCAGCGGAATTAGCCCTGACTCGCCCTGAAAAAATAGCAGCCAAAAAATCATAATAGCTAATAGAAAGTTAGCCAGTGGGCCTGCACTGACGACCGCAATACGCGCCCACACTGATTGCCGATTGAATGCTCGATGACGCTCGGAAACATCCACCTCACCCTCTCGCTCATCCAGCATCTTTACATAGCCTCCCAGAGGGATAGCCGCCAGAATATACTCGGTGCCTTGCGCATCTGTTCGACGCCATAACGGCGGACCGAAGCCCACAGAAAAACGCAGTACTTTGATGCCACAGCGACGCGCCACCCAAAAATGACCGAACTCGTGAAACGCCACCAAGATACCTAAGGTAATAACGGTCGAGACAATTGTTTGAATAAGCTCCATTAATGGGCACCTAGTGAATCGTGGGCTGTGCGGGCTATTTCATGCTGCGCCAACTCTCGCGCACGTCTGTCTAAGTCTTCGACCGCAGCCAGCGATTCGGGTTCACCGCACACGACGTTGTCTAATGTACGCTCGATAATGTGATCAATATCGGTAAAGGCAAGCTGCTGAGCCAGAAAGCCCTCTACCGCTAGCTCATTGGCGGCATTGAGCACGCACATACCACCGGGACGATTGATCGCTTCTTGAGCCAGTCGCAAACAGGGGAAGGCCGACGTATCAGGACGCTCAAATACCAACTGCCCCAGCTCGATGAGATCAAGGGGCTCAACGCCGGCATCTATTCTGTCGGGCCAAGACAAACCGTAGGCAATGGGCGTACGCATATCAGGATTTCCCAATTGCGCTAAGACTGAGCCATCGCGGTAGCGTATCAACGAGTGAATCACGCTTTGCGGATGAACCACCACCTCGATATCTGTCGGTTGACAGCCAAATAACCAACAGGCCTCGGCAAGCTCCAAGCCTTTATTCATGAGAGTAGCCGAATCAACAGAAATTTTTCGCCCCATGGACCAATTTGGGTGGGCACAAGCTTGCTCAGGCGTCACAGACGTTAATTGCTGTCGTTGCCAGCCTCTGAAGGGACCACCCGAGGCAGTCAATAGAATTTTCTCAACGGCTTGCATCTGTGGTTGCGCTTGTTCGTTGGCAGGCAGGCACTGGAACATCGCGTTGTGTTCGCTGTCAATCGGTAACAGTGTGGCGCCACCCTCACGAACAGCGGCCATAAATACGCTACCCGCACTAACGAGCGCCTCTTTATTGGCCAGCAGCAAGCGCTTACCCGACCGTGCGGCAGCTAGGGCGGGCCTCAAACCTGCAAATCCCACAACTGCGGCCATGACTATATCGACAGACTCCGCACTCGCCACCACTTCCATTGCCGCCTCGCCATCTAAGACCTTGGTATCGCAATGTTCAGCTAATCGTGACGCTAATAATTGCGCAGCTTCCGGGTCCATCATGACCGCATAAGTGGGGCGATGGCGAAGACACAAGGTCACCATGGTGTCCACTGAACGATTGGCAGTGAGCGCGTAGACTTGGTAGCGATTGGGATGCCGAGCAATCACATCTAGCGTGCTTTCGCCAACAGATCCCGTGGCACCTAATACGACAACGTCTAGCATTCTCAGTAACTCATCAGTATCAAGCCAAGGGCAAAGATCGGTGCCGCACCACAAATGCTATCGATACGATCCATAACGCCGCCATGACCAGGCAACAAATGACTGGTGTCTTTTACGCCCGCCTCTCGTTTAAGCATACTCACGGTTAAGTCGCCAACCACCGAAGCGCCGGCTACTGCAAATGCGAGTAAAAGTACGGAAGCCATTCGCAAATGTGCCAATGTGGGCGGCAGGTTCTGAAAAACTATCACCGTAATAACGAAAACTGCCAGCACACCGCCCCATAGACCTTCCCAGGTTTTGCCAGGGCTCACGGCTGGCACTAATTTGTGGACGCCAAATCGCCGCCCAATAAAATAGGCGCCAATATCGGCGGCGGCCACTAAGATCAGCAGCAGTAGCACCAGCAGTCCGCCATTGGGCATGGTTCGCAAGAAGACCAACGCCAGCCAAGTAGCCCCCAAGATAAGCCAGCCCATAAGAACGCGAAGGACATCAAAGCGCCACAGCTCGGCACTGCTAGGGTAATACTTGATTAAGAATAGCGCCAAAGACCAAAACACACAGGCGAGGCCCAGCCAAGGCTGTACTTGCACTCGGGATGACTGACCACCCAAGTCGCACAACAGCCACAACGCGCCGAGGCCAGGAATTAACGCAGCGGCATAAAGCCACCGGACCCACGGCACCTTAATGCCCGACAGCCCAGTCCATTCCCAGACACCGAGCACAGCCACACCGGCAAAAACACAAGCCATCCAGCTCAGTGGCAACAAAAATACAACGACCAGGAAAAATATGGCTAACAATACGCCCGTGATGATTCGCTGCTGGAGCATCAAGTCGCCCCAGTCGTGGACAGTGCACGCAAACCAAAGCGACGCTCTCGTCGTGCGTATTCTGCACAGGCTAACTTGATAGTATCGGCATTAAAATCCGGCCACAGACAGTCAGTAAAGTACAGCTCGCAGTAGGCAAGTTGCCATATTAGAAAGTTGGAGATCCTCAGTTCACCCCCAGTGCGAATACATAAATCTGGTGCGGGTAGATCGGCCAGTGACAAAAGAGTCTGCACAGCACTCTCGTCTATAGAATCTACCGAGCGCGTTCCCTCGATCACTTGTTGTGCCAGCAGCCGGGCAGCATGGGTGATATCCCACCGCCCCCCGTAATCGATAGCGAGTACCAAGGTGGCTTTGCTATTATTTCGGGTGGCTGATTCTGCGTGCGCCATTAGCCGCTGTAAGGCAGAGCTAAACCGATCGCGACGACCAATAAAACGAAGGCGAATATTATCGTGCTGGAGCTGCTCTAACTCTCCCCGAAGATAGCGAGAAAACAGCGCCAAAAGCGCGCGTACTTCTGACTTTGGACGACCCCAGTTTTCGCTACTAAAAGCAAACAGCGTCAATACCTGCACACCCAGCTCATTAAAGGTTTCAACCGCCCTCCGCACTGCTTCGACCCCCGCACGGTGGCCATTGGGTGTCGCAACGCCCTCGCGCGCAGCCCAGCGACTGTTACCATCCATGATGATGGCTATATGCTTGGGGGCGACCTCAGTATCGAAGTGGTGAGTAGGTGGATGGGATGACATAGGCGTCTTAAGAGTGCCAACTACGGCTCAAATCTCCATTAAATCGGCTTCTTTGACCGCCAGTGCCTGATCCACTTTAGCGATGTAAGCGTCGGTTAATTTTTGTACTGAATCTTGGCCTCGCCGATCATCGTCCTCGGAAATATCTTTGTCCTTTACCAGCTCTTTGAGCATGCCATTTGCATCACGCCGCGCATTACGGACGGAAACACGGGCGGCTTCCGCCTCTCCACGCGCCTGCTTGATATAGCCTTTACGGGTTTCTTCCGTGAGCATGGGCATGGGTATACGGATAACCTCACCCGCAGTGGCCGGATTAAGGCCCAGATCGGATTTCAATATCGCCTTTTCTATTGCCGGTGTCATTGATCGATCAAAAACCACTACCGCCAACGTTCTCGCATCCTCTACGTTGACATTCGCCAACTGGTTAAGTGGGGTATCCGCACCGTAATAGTCACAGCGAATACCGTCTAGAATGCTAGGGTGAGCGCGGCCAGTACGGATTTTATTGAAATGATGCCCAAGCGCCGCTAAGGATTTTTTCATCCGATCTTCGGCATCACTAAGAATATCGTCAATCATGGTCTTTTCTCTTCAGTTGTTTAACACACCGACCGCCACAGCGAGTAGCTGACCGCGCTTTAACTTATTAGAGTTCCCTCCGCACCCCCACGAACAATACTGAGTAAAGCGCCCCGCTGCGCCATATCAAAAACACGCACCGGCATTTCGTGATCGCGAACTAGGCAAATAGCGGTCAAATCCATGACTTCCAGCTTATCGTCAAGCACTCGATCATAGCTGAGCTCATCGTACTTCACCGCTGAAGTGTCCTTCAGCGGATCGGAGCTGTACACGCCATCAACCTTGGTGGCCTTCAACACCAAGTCAGCGTCGATCTCTATACCCCGCAAACAGGCGGAGGAATCCGTAGTAAAGAAAGGATTGCCAGTGCCCGCAGCAAAAATAACGACATCGCCATTACCCAGAGCCCGAATGGCCTTACGGCGATCATAGTGATCGACCACGCCGCTCATGGGAATAGCCGACATGACCTGTGTGGCAATATTGGACCGCTCGAGAGCGTCGCGTAACGCTAGGGCATTCATCACCGTCGCTAGCATTCCCATGTGATCGCCGGTCACGCGATCAAGACCCGCGGCCTGTAGGGCTTTACCGCGAAAGAGGTTTCCGCCACCAACGACCAAGCCCACTTGCACGCCAATACCCACCAGTTGGCCTATTTCCAGCGCTAACTGGTCCAATATTTTAGGATCGATACCGAAGGCTTCCTCACCGGTCAATGCTTCACCGCTGAGCTTGAGTAAAATACGCTTGTAGACCTTGTCGCCCGCCACCGCCAATCTCCATTGCTTATTCACTGACATACTACCGGAGAACCGCTGTGGCGTCAGTGACAGAAGTCCTCTCGAACACTAATCTGAGAAAAAGCACCAAAACCAGATCTTTGGGGGATTATTGGCCAAAAAAAGGGGGCTATTGCCCCGCTCAATCGTTTCTGCCAGTTATTGGCATTCAACCTTTCAACTGCGCTGCGACCTCATCAGCAAAATCCACTTTGTCAATCTCGATACCTTCACCCACTTCAAAGCGACTGAAAGCGACGACAGCAGCACCCGCCGCCATGACCAACTTTCCTACGGTGGTATCGGGATCTTTAACAAAGGGCTGCTCGGTCAAGCTGTTTTCTGCTAAGTACTTGCGTATTCGGCCATCAATCATTTTCTCGATTATGTCAGCCGGCTTCCCAGAATCTTGCGCCTGAGCCGTAAATATTTCTCGCTCTTTATTGAGGAGCTCCTCAGGCATATTACCCGGGGACACCACGGTGGGATTCACGGCTGCCACATGCATCGCTACATCACGCGCCAGGTCTTCGTCGCCACCCTGTAACTGGACCAGAACACCAATACGATGATTGCCATGCACATACCCACCGACCACACCAGAATCTGCAGACACCATGGTGACGCGACGAACGCTAATATTTTCGCCAATTTTTTGGACCAGTGCTTGACGGGCCTGTTCAATATCATCGCTAGCTATGGCGGCCACTTCGTCAGTACGCCCCTCAAACGCTTTGTCAGTCACTTGCTTTACGAAAGCCAAGAAATTGTCGTCTCGGGCAACAAAATCGGTCTCACTATTCACTTCAACCAGCACGCCATAACTGCCGTCGTCAGCAATTCTCATAGCGACCACGCCATCGGCTGCTGTCCGACCCGCTTTTTTCGCGGCTTTCATTCCACTCGATTTGCGCAGTTCCTCAATGGCCGCTTCAATATCGCCACCGGCGGCCGCCAACGCTCTTTTGCACTCCAACAGACCTAAGCCCGTTCGCTCGCGCAGCTCCTTTACTTGTAATGCAGACATGTTGCTTTTCCCTCACGAGTTAGCGTGCAACACAGCGGTACACACTATTTATCAGCAGTCATGCAATGCCGGTGTCCGACATTGACACGGGGGGGATGAAGACGAGCCGCGTAGTACGCGGCTTGATTCTCAGGCCTCTGGGTTAATTTCGGCTTCGCCTTCCACTTCAACTTCGGCTTCCACTTCAGCTTCGGCTTTCACTTCAGCTTCGACTTCCACTTCTGCTTCCACTTCTGCTTCCACTTCTGCTTCCACTTCTGCTTCCACTTCGGCTTCGTCGGCGCTATCTGCCACTTCGACAAATTCATCGGGCGTCAGATTGTCCCCCGACTTGCCTTCAATAATCGCATCTGCGATGGCTTGGACATAGAGCTTAATGGCGCGGATAGCGTCATCGTTACCTGGGATGATGTAATCCACACCGTCGGGATTACTGTTGGTGTCGACAATACCAATAACCGGAATACCCAGCTTATTCGCTTCGGTAATAGCGATGCGTTCATGATCTACATCAATGACAAACAGCGCATCGGGTAAACCACCCATGTCCTTAATACCACCGACCGATCGATCAAGCTTCTCCATTGATCGAGTGCGCATTAGCGCCTCTTTTTTGGTCAACTTATCGAAAGTTCCATTCTCAGCCTGCTCTTGAAGCTCGCGCAGTCGTTTAATGGAGGCCCGTACTGTCTTGTAGTTAGTGAGCATGCCACCCAACCAACGGTGGCTGACAAACGGCATGCCCGAGCGCTGAGCCTGCTCTTCGATGATCTTACCCGCCGCTCGCTTTGTACCCACGAACAGCACCTGATTCTTGTTAGAGGCTAACCGCTGGATATACGCGAGCGCGTCGTTAAGCGCGGGTACAGTATGTTCCAAGTTAATGATATGAATCTTATTGCGGGCGCCAAAGATGTATTGATCCATCTTAGGGTTCCAAAAACGGGTCTGGTGCCCAAAGTGTGCGCCTGCTTGCAGCAGCTCGCGCATGCTTACGTGTGCCATATGATATGTCCTGTGTTTGGGTTTTGGCCTCCGCGCGCCCTGCAATACCAACCAGTTTCCCAGCACCCGGCTTGCAGTGTGTGGCACGCGTGTGTCGTTACATGCCCGAGACATCCGTCCCTGCATGGTTGCGTTTACATTGTTTTGCTCCGCCGTTCTCACCGCAGAGGCGCGCGTTATATCATAAGCGGCCGCAATACTAAAGCCCGGCAGACAGTGCGGCCAGCTTCCGCTACAATCACGATCTCCAGTCATTACCTCGATGAGTACCATGTCCGTCAAACCAAAAACACCCGAAGAACTAGAGGGCATGCGCGTGGCTGGTCGTCTCGCTGCAGAGGTCCTTGAGATGATCGCGCCACGTGTCGAGGTGGGCATGACCACCGGTGACATTGATCGTATCTGTCATAATTACATTGTCGACGTTCAAGGCGCTATCCCTGCGCCACTCAACTATCACGGCTTCCCAAAGTCGATTTGCACCTCGATCAACGACGTTATTTGCCATGGCATACCCTCAGACGCTAAAAAGCTTAAAAATGGCGACATCATCAATATCGATGTCACCGTCATTAAGGATGGCTGGCACGGCGATACGAGCATCATGCTCGGGGTTGGCGAGGTCGCTAGCCACGCCAATAGATTGATGCAAATTACTCAGGAATGTCTTTACAAAGCACTCGCTATTGTCCGACCCGGTACAACACTGGGGGACATTGGGCATGTCATCCAAACCTATGCAGAGGAGAACTATTACTCGGTGGTAAGAGAATATTGTGGCCACGGAATTGGTAAAATATTCCACGAGGAACCACAAATTCTGCACTACGGCAAAGCAGGAACAGGGATGGTGCTAGAGCGCGGCATGACTTTCACGATTGAACCCATGGTAAATGCCGGTAAGCGGCACACCAAGCTCAATACCCGGGACGGCTGGACGGTGACCACCAAAGATGGGCGACTGTCGGCACAATGGGAACACACTATTGGCGTCACCGAAGACGGTTGTGAAGTATTCACCCAACGCAAAGACGAGCAACTGTCCTTCTAGCGCTTATCACTCACGGGAAGCCACCAATGGTGTCCGCACAATCCAGTACCAAACCGCTGACCTTAGCGGCAACGCTACCCGTAGCAAACGATCCACCCGACGCGTGCAGGGACTACTTACACGCGGTTGAAGAAGAGCTCTCGGCGTTATTTCACCCAACGCAAGCAGTCAGACCATTACTCGCTGCGCGCGCTGATGCCGTAGATAACGTCCTTCAACGGTTGTGGGCCCACTTTATCGGTAACCCCGAGGGTATCTTGCTGGCGGCAGTGGGCGGTTATGGTCGCGGCGAATTATTTCCGCACTCGGACGTTGATATTTTATTTTTGTTATCCGATAACGTCGCCCCCGAGATCGAGGCCGACATTGCCACTATGCTGCGATCCCTTTGGGATCTGGGCTTAACCGTCGGTCAAAGTGTACGAAGACTCGACGAGTGCGCCGAGTTAGCCCGGCAGGACTTGACCATCTTCACTGCGATGCTGGAAGCGCGCTCAGTCGTGGGTGACCAGACGCTACTCGCTGCATTGAGCGGCGTACTCAGTCAGGACAATATGTGGGATAGTAAAGCGTTTTTTAGCGCTAAACTGGCGGAAACTCGGCTGCGACACAGCAAGTTCGCGGACACAACCTACAGCCTAGAACCCAATGTGAAGAACGGACCCGGCGCGCTCCGCGATATTCAAGTTGTTGGCTGGATGGCCCGCCGCCACTTTGGCGTACCCATGGCTCAGCTGGAGCATGAGCATTTTTTGACTGCCGATGAGCAGCTTATGCTCGAGTCAGGTCAAAATTTCATTGGCCAAGTGCGCTTTGCCATGCATATGATCGCCCGCCGCGAAGAGGATCGCCTGCTATTTGACAACCAACGCAAACTGGCCGAGATCTGGCAAATGGTGGATGGTGAAACCCTGGCAGTCGAGCAATTTATGCAAGTCTACTATCGGTGGACTCATGCGCTAGCCCAACTGACCGAGTTACTGCTTGAGTGTTTTGACCAGCAGATCCTACACGCTGATGACGTCGAGCCTGCTGAACAGCTGAGCGAAGATTTCGAGTTAAGTCGAGGACAACTGGTTGCTCGACACCGCGGGGTTTTTACGAGGCAACCTTCTAACTTAATCCGTCTTTTTCTTATCATTGCCAACAATCCACGTATCCATGGTATTGCCCCAGAAACCTTGCGTTTAGTCCGCGCATCGGCACCGTTGATCGACGCCACGTTTCGCTCTGAACATGAGAATCAGCAGTTATTTATGACGTTGATGAGCTCACCCCACGGTCTCACCAAGCAACTGCGGCGGATGACCGCTCACGGCATTCTCGGTCGCTATTTACCTGAGTTTGGAGCCATTATGGGGCAAATGCAGTTCGACCTCTTCCATTCTCTTACGGTCGACGCTCACACCTTGGCCGTCGTTGCCAACACCCGGCGCTTCATGCGGGCTGACTACACGGACAAATTCCCGGTATCTACCCGAATTGCGCAGCGTCTACGCAAGCCGGCGCTCCTGTATATTGCAGCGCTCTACCACGATATTGGCAAAGGTCGCGGCGGCGATCATTCAGAGCTAGGCGCTGTTGATGCGCAGGATTTTTGTGAGCGACACAGCCTCGATGCAAGGGATACCGAACTGGTCGTATGGCTGGTCAAAAATCATTTGGTGATGAGCTCTATCTCACAGAGGAAAGATATCTCAGACCCCGAAGAAATCGTTAAATTTGCCTCTCATGTTGCCACCGAAGAGCGCCTAGACTACCTGTACACGTTAACGGTAGCTGATATCCATGGCACCAACCCCGAGCTGTGGAACGCCTGGCGTAGCTCCCTGCTACGTCAGTTGTATACCGCGGCGCGGCGCGCGTTGCGTCGAGGCCTGGAAAACCCACTGGGCCGACAAGACGTCGTCCTAGCAACCCGGAAAGCGGCGACCGAATTATTGGAGAACCGCGGCTTTCTTGAGGACGATTTACAGCTTATTTGGGCGACCCGGGGCGTTGACTATTTTTTACGTGAGCGACCTGAAGATATTGCTTGGCACACTGAAGCTATCGCCGATCACGATCATCGGGACAGTGCGCTGGTGTTGGTACGCCAGTCCACTGACTCAACAATAGCCAACGCTACTCAAATTTTTGTCTACGCCCTTGTCGAGGCAGGCTTGTTCGCCCGAGTCTGTGGCGAGCTGGAAATTCAAGAACTCAGTATTAATGATGCGCGCATCTATTCGGGTACCGATGGTGCCGCTCTGTATACCTTCTTCGTTTTGCAGGCCGACGGTAACTCAGTCTCAAATGATGAGCAGACCCTTGAAGGACTGCGGCGAGCTTTACAGCAGGCGCTCGATCAAGGAGGGACAAGATCCGTATCCCGCCGGACGCCGCGCCAACTCAAATCTTTTCTCATGCCCACTGAAACACACATCCACCAGGATCAGGATCGTAACTGGACGGTCTTGGAAGTCGCTACACCCGATAGACCGGGCTTGCTAGCGAGCTTAGGCGAGATCTTTATTGCTTTTGACATCGCTCTCAAAGCGGCAAAAATTCAAACCCTGGGGGAACGAGTCGAAGATGTTTTCTTCCTAACGGACAGTCAAGGCGGTCAAATTACCGACCAAACCGGTTTGGCTGATTTGCAAGCTGCCATTTGTGACGCTTTGGATAAGGGAGTCCGCGAAAGCGCATGAATAACGGATTTGAACACCTGCAAGCCTATCCTTTTGAGCGACTTAGAGTACTCACCGAAGCCGCTGAGCGCGCGCCGTTATCTGAAATCACACTCACCATTGGTGAGCCTCAGCATGATTCACCGAACATTGTGGTTGATGCCTTGCGTGATGCACTAGCCGGGATCAACAAATATCCGCTAACGGCCGGTACTCTGGCACTCCGCGAGTCTATTGCTCGATGGATCACACAGCGGTTTAAGCTATCAGGCATCGATGCGCAACGACAAATCCTACCGGTCAACGGCACCCGCGAGGCCCTGTTTGCGATCGCTCAAACGATAGTGACCCCAGGACACCCTTTGCGAGTAGTCAGTCCCAACCCTTTTTATCAAATCTATGAGGGGGCGGCGCTGTTGGCAGGCACACGACCGCGCTACCTCGCCGCGGATAAGCACCATGGTTTTTTACCTGATTTTATGGCACTCAGTCCTGCAGAGTGGGAGAAGACTGAATTGGTGTACATCTGCACGCCGGGCAATCCTTCTGGGGCTGTTATGTCAGAAGGCAAACTACACACGCTGATTAAGCTAGCCGAGACCCATGATTTTGTGATCGCCAGCGACGAGTGTTACAGCGAGATATACCCTGACGAAAATGACCCGCCCCCAGGGCTACTTCAAGCAGCAGCGTCCATGGGCAATCGGGATTTTAAGCGCTGCTTAGCGTTTCATAGCTTGTCAAAGCGGTCAAACTTACCGGGCCTACGTTCGGGCTTCGTGGCCGGCGATGCCGATCTCATTGATCTGTTTCTACGCTATCGTACTTATCACGGCTGCGCTATGCCTCCCCATCATCAAATCGCTTCCACCGTCGCCTGGGCGGATGAGCAGCATGTCATTGAAAACCGTCGCCGCTACCGAGAAAAATTTGATGCTGTGCTGCCATTACTCAGCTCGGTCCTCACCGTTTCTAGGCCCGATGCCGGCTTCTATTTATGGCCAGAAACACCCATCAATGATGAGCACTTTGCCATTGAGCTGTTGCGCCGCTGTAACGTTGCGGTTCTACCGGGTCGGTATTTAGGGCGCGAGGTTAACGGTTACAATCCTGCGGCAAACTATGCTCGCTTGGCGTTGGTGGCCGAGTTAGCGCAGTGTCTCGAAGCTGCTGAGCGCATCACTGACAGTCTGCAACGGGGTTGGTAATGGTGCTTGCTCAACGCAATCTCAATAAAGCCGAGCGCGTGGCGTACATTGATGCCAAGCTGGCTACGCTGTATCCCAAGCCCCCCATTCCCTTGGACCACAGCGACCCCTTTACCTTACTCATCGCTGTTTTACTCAGCGCCCAATGTACGGATGAGCGGGTAAACCAAGTCACCCCCGGGTTGTTCAGAGAAGCGGATAATCCCCTTGCAATGGCTGCTCTCGATGTCGATGATATTCGCACGCTTATCCGACCCTGCGGCCTATCACCGCAGAAATCCAAAGCTATCAAGCGCCTTAGTCATCTATTGCTGGCCGAACATGACGGCCTCGTACCGCAAAGTTTTGAGGCCTTGGAACAACTGCCAGGGGTTGGGCATAAAACTGCCAGTGTTGTTATGGCACAGGCATTTGGCGTACCCAGTTTTCCTGTGGATACCCACATACATCGACTAGCACAGCGTTGGGGGCTGTCGCGGGGCAGAAACGTCGTAGAAACAGAGCGGGATTTAAAAAAGTTGTTTGTAAAGCCTCGTTGGAATGACCTGCATTTACAAATTATTTTTTACGGCCGTGAATACTGTAGTGCACGGGGCTGCGATGGCCGACTGTGTGAAATATGCCGCCACTGTTACCCTCTGAGAAAACATCCTAAAAAAGTGAATAAGCCATAACGGCGATTGGCCAGGCTGAATCGATTAAGGAGATAGGTATGCAGCCCATTATTTATGGCATTCCGAACTGCGACTCAGTGCGGAAAGCAAAAACGTGGCTCAATAACCAGCAAATAGACTACTGCTTTGTTGATGTGCGTAAAACGCCTCCGACTAAAGATCAGTTAGCGTGTTGGTTAGCCGCCATAGGCGCTAAACTATTAGTCAATAAGCGCAGTACGACATGGAAGAACCTGAGCGCCGATGAGCGGTATGAGGCCGAGCAAGGCGACACTTTGGCGGTGTTGCTCGACAACCCCACGCTGATCAAACGACCCGTTCTCGAACACCGTGGCACCACAACCGTCGGCTTCAATGCCGACACTTACAGTGAACGATTCAATAGTCAATAGGAGTTGCCCATGGATTCAGTACACGGCTTTGGTCTTGGCGTCGCTAGCCGAAGCAATACCGGGGAGACACTGGATGTTTTTTACCCCGCACCGCTAAGCCAACTTAGCGGCGATCTCGTCGAGGTGGTCAACAGCCTGTCCGGTGAGCTTGATGCCAGCGCACTTAACACGCTAGAGAAGGCGTTTCGACGGGTGGGTGCGGAATCGCAAGCGGCACTGACCCAGCGATTGAAAGACTGCAGTCGCCCCGTCATTGCCTGTACGCTTGTCGATAACCGCCCGCCTGAGAGTGTCGCCGAGGCCTATTTAAAACTCCATATGCTCTCTCACCGTTTGGTTCGCCCCCACGGGACAATCCTCGATGACATCTTTGGATTACTGCCCAACAACGCATGGACCGATGAGGGTGCCATTAGCCTCGACGAACTACCCCAACGACAACTCGATGCACGATTAAGGGGCACAACCTTGGAAGTATCGAGCGTCGACAAATTCCCCAAAATGACCAATTACGTTGTCCCAACCGGGGTCCGGATTGCCCATACCGCGAGGGTACGTCTTGGGGCTTACCTAGGCACAGGCACCACCGTCATGCATGAAGGTTTCCTAAACTTCAATGCGGGTACCGAAGGTCCCGGGATGGTCGAGGGTCGTATCTCTGCCGGTGTGTGGGTCGGTGCAGGCTCGGATTTGGGAGGTGGCTGCTCGACCATGGGCACGCTGTCCGGCGGTGGCAATATTATTATCTCGGTCGGCAAAGAGTGTCTCATTGGCGCCAATGCGGGCGTCGGTATACCCCTGGGCGATCGCTGTACGGTAGAAGCCGGCTTATTTATCACCGCCGGAACCAAAGTGACCGTCCTTGACGGCGCACGCAAGCCAATCGAGACGGTATCAGCCAGAGATCTCGCCAGTCGCTCTGATTTGCTATTTCGTCGTAACAGTACGTCCGGAGTGGTCGAATGTCTGACTAATCGCTCAGCGATAGAATTGAATGAGACCCTCCATGCCAACAACTAAGTACTCCACAGCAGCGATCGCCCTCACTCGGGAGCTGATCACCAAAGCGTCAGTGACGCCTGATGATGGTGGCTGCCAAGCCATCATGATGCAGCGTTTGAGCCAGCTGGGATTCCACTGCGAACCCATGCGCTTTGGCAACGTCGAGAACTTCTGGGCCACCTTGGGCAGCTCAGGCCCCACCCTTGTATTTGCCGGTCATACCGACGTCGTGCCCACAGGTCCGGAAACCCAGTGGCAGAGTCCACCTTTCGAGCCGAGCGAGCGCGGTGGCTTGCTGTTCGGTCGGGGCGCAGCAGATATGAAGGCGAGCCTTGCTGCCATGATGGTTGCCACCGAAGCGCTAATGGCTGACAAGCCTCAGCTTAACGGTCGTCTGGCCTTTTTGATCACCTCAGATGAAGAAGGACCCGCCACCGAGGGAACGGTTAAAGTCATAGAGACCTTGATCGACCGCGGCGAAACCATCGATTGGTGTGTGATCGGCGAACCCTCGAGTACCGACTCCTTGGGCGACGTCATCAAGAATGGTCGACGAGGTTCGCTAGGTGCCACAGTAACCGTACAGGGTAGTCAAGGACATATCGCCTACCCCCATCTAGCCGACAATCCAATTCACCGGATATTCGCCGCGTTTGACGCCTTAAGACGGGAACATTGGGACGACGGCAATGCCTTCTTTGCGCCGACGTCTCTGCAGTTTTCTAACATTCATGCGGGTACTGGGGCGACCAATGTCATCCCGAGGGATGTCGTCGCCCAGTTCAATATCCGTTTCTGTACTGAAGTCACGGATGTTGAGATCCGGCATCGCTGCGAGGAGATCCTCAGCAACCACGATCTCAAGTTTGACATTGAATGGACGCTTAACGGACACCCTTTCCTAACAGAGCCGGGCGCTCTGGTTGCGGCTACGCAAGCCAGTATTAAAGAGGTGACGGGCACCGATGCCAAGCTATCGACGGGGGGTGGCACATCCGATGGTAGATTCATCGCAAAAATGGGCTGCCAACTGGTAGAAGTGGGTCCGCGAAATGCCAGCATTCATCAGATTGATGAGCATGTTGCCATTGAGGATATCCCCCGGCTTACCAAGATTTATCACGGCATTATGCGGCGTCTTCTGACGGACCAATGAGATCAACACGCACGTCATTGTTGATCGCGTTGCGCGCGGCTACCGACCCCGCCCAGGCACGAACAAAAGCATCGCAGGCGTTCATCACCGGCGTTGCATCATCGCCGAGTGTGCTATAGGGCAACACGAGTGTTATCCCGCCACTGCCACGCTTATGCATCAGCCTCAAGGCCGCTTCTGCCACATCGATAAACCCCATGATCCATTCTTCGAGTCGGCGACACCGATGCTCCACGTCGCTTTCATTGCCCTGATTCGACCCGTGTCTAAGGTAGATGATTAACTGCTCAGGCTCACGCTGACGCAACAAATCCATAATGGCTCCTCGGCCAAGGAGCGTCGCTGAATCAGCGGGCATCGCTAGCAGTAAGTGAGGTACCACTGTGGATGTCAAACCGTGTTGAGACTCTGGCGGGTACAGCCAAATCAACTCATCCTCTGCGCTCAATAACTGCGCCGACGCTGTTGGATTGGCGGGATCGCCGACCCACACTATTGTACTCATGCCAAATTCCCCAACACATACACATCAAAGCGTACCGCTTTACCCGCGATAGCATGCGAGGGGGCTTTACCGCCCAAGGGTGCCGCCCTTAAAGGTCGCTTAACCACAACCCGAGGGGTCGATTGTGCCAAAGCCCATTCGAGTAACTGCTCGTCGGTTGCTGATATTGACTGGCCAATGGTCGCATTATCGCCGTGTAAGGCTTGCAAAACTGCCAGCTCTTTTTTCACCGCAGCGGAATGGCCTCGATCGGGGAACATGGGATCTAAATAAATGACAACACCGCTCTCTGCCGTCAAGAACATACTGTTGGCGCAGCGCACTTGCATGCGCTTCGCCGCAGCGCGTACGTGCTCAGAGGCACTAATTTGCGCTGCTGCCAAGGCCTCGTTGAGCAACCAGGCAAGTATCGGCAGCTGCTCTACTAGCATGACGCGACAGCCTAAGTCAGCGAGTACGAAGGCATCTCTACCCAACCCTGCGGTGGCATCTAAAATCGTGAGTGATCGACCTTGCCGAACCCCAACAGCGCGACCCAGCAGCTCGTTTTGCCCCCCCTTTCGCCGGTATTCCATTCTTGGGCTAGCAAAGTCAATCATGACCGGTCCCGGTGGTCGAGGTCTTATGAGCTGTAAGGCAGCAGAGTCGATATCGATAAGCAGGGCGATGGCAGCTGTTGACACCCGCCAATCACTGACCAACGGCAAAGTCAGTTGCTTGGCGATGTGCGACGCACGTCCAAAAGCGCTGCTACTTACCGCCGCCACAACGACGTGGTCAGCGGCAGTGATATTATTCATGGCGTAGGCACGCCCAAGTCCATGAAGGTGTCACCCAGGGCAATAGAAAACGTCAAATTAGTCGCCATTTGCTCTAAGCCATGCTTATCAATAATACGCTGTGGGCGTGGATTCGCGGTACCACAACTGCCGGGCTGCAAGGTGAACTGACTAAGCCGCTGCCCAACAATGCGTAGATTATCGAGCTCTTCTAGCTCTTTGATGGCCGTGCGAATAAAGGCATTGGCATCATGCTTGTCCGCCACATCGGGCAGACAAGCCTCAAAGTCACCTAGTAACACTTGGCCGGCCGCTGCATCAGCTAACATTCGCGCTAATTTTATGGTCACATCACCGACGATATAGCTAAATAGCGTCGGATTAACACCCTCTGCCTGAAAGAGCTCGTAATGACTGCCAATGTGATAAGCCGATCGAATGACCGGCACTGTATGCCCCGACGCTTCCCGGCGCGCGACGGCGTTGTCAATGAGCACCAATAACAAAAAAGACAGCAGGTCAAGGTCGGGAAACGGACCAACATCTCTATTCCATACGTAGTAGCCATCGCCAGTCGTCGTGCGGGCAAAATTGATCTCAACACCTTCTCTGTGGAGTTTGTTGTACGCCGAATTCATTGAGTAGGACAAGCTATTAAGTTGGCTGGCTTGCTCGAAGGGCGCGTACAGTGAAAATTCAGCGATATCAAACAGCAGCACTGCCCGGGATTCCACATAGCTAATACCGTAACGTGAAATAATTTCATCCGCGGCTTTGAGGAGGGATTTATCACTCCCCAGCGGTTCATCGAGCTTAATAAAACTGGTGGACACACCGAGACGTTTAGCAATGGCAAACATTTGATCATGGGTTTTTAAAGGGGAGCCCCCGATAACCTCCCGGATAAACTGCTCATTATCCCCCTCTCCCCCTGACGTGGCGTCTAAGGTAGTGAAATTGCCCAAGAAATAGTGGGGCACCACGAGGGTTAGCAACCCCTTAGGGTCAGGTGCCCAGCACAAGACCATATTCTCACCTAAGCGCCACTGCTTACGCAGTACCTGCTCCAACTGCTGCAACTGCAGCTGCGCTTCTTCGGGCAATCTTTTGGCCGTGGCCGGGTCAAGGGTAGAATAGTTTTCCATCAGCATGTCTCTTCGCTTGATATCTTGGCATTATAGAGGTCTACAGGATCGGAGTCCCCATGGAAAAATGGATAACACCCAAAATGGCCGTCACGGTGTGCATGGTGCTCTGTGTCCACGGCTGTGGTCATTACGACGTCACCCTTAACGATCAGCTCGTCTACAAACCCGCGCAGATACTGCAAGATTACAGCATCAGTGATCCGGCCTTGAGAGCCTGCATAGCACAGCGTATTGTCGATGAGTCTATCACCGACGCGACCGACTTAAAGCAGCTCAATTGCGCGAGTGCAGGCATTTTCACCCTTGAAGGGCTAGCCATTTTCAACCACCTACAAGCACTAAAGCTGTCAGACAACAGTATTCGTAACTTGGTAGAACTGGGACAAATGAATAGCCTGCAGAAGCTCTGGCTGGATGGCAATAACGTTGTTGACTCCGTACCTCTCGCTCATCTCCCTTCCCTCGATACGCTCGATTTAACCGGGAATGCGTCTTTGCAATGCCCCAAGAACAACGCGTTTCCCGAAATGACTACGCTCATGCTACCCCCGCACTGTCTCCCCCGATGACTTACTGGCTTTATCGCGGGCTCGCGCGACTACCCCTGGGAGTGCTATACCCCATTGCTACCCTAGGCGCGTGGCTTTTGTACTACGTCTTTCGCTACCGACGTAAGGTAGTACTGCGCAACATAGAGTGCTCTTTTCCTGCGTTATCGACATCCCAGCAGCAGCAAATGGCGCGCCGCTTCTACGACCATTTCGCTGATACAACCCTAGAGATCATTGCCGGCTATCACTTAGCAGAAGCCGCTCTGGTGCAGCGGTCCGTTATTAGCAACCCCGAGCTCCTTGATGATATTAGCGAAAATCATCAGCGCTCAGTCATCGTAATGACGCTCCATCAAGGTAATTGGGAATGGATGCTGTACGCAGGCAACCACCGGTATCCGCAAGCAAGTGCCGCGGTGTATAAGCGTCTGCACGACGCCGGTGCGGATCGGTTCAGTATTGAGTCGCGCAGTCGGTTTGGCGCTTCGCCCATTGAAATGCGTGCTGCAGCGCGGGATATCATTAAGCACCGGCGCACGCCACGCCTGATTTACATGGTCGCCGATCAATCACCTGGCCGGCGCGAACGCGTTCATTGGACGACCTTTCTTAATCAGCGCACCGCTTTTTTTTCTGGTGCCGCAAGCTTAGCCCGTGCGACCGGATTTCCCGTCGCCTTTGCCAGCGCTCATCGCACTGCCCGCGGCCATTACGCCATTCATCTTGAAGCGATAACGCTAGACCCAAAATCACTGTCTGAAGGGGAAATCATTGAGCGCTATGCCCGATTGGCAGAGCACGCCATTCGTCGATCACCCGCTGAATGGCTGTGGAGTAACCGGCGCTGGAAAAGCCATGCTGATCAGCCCGAGGCGGAGGAACCAGACGCCGCACCCGATTGAACACCAAGCCAGTCAAAGCCCTGCTGCTGACAAGCAATAAAAATATCTGCATTGTGCTCGCTAGACACGGAAGCCAGCGCTGCCTGCACTCTCTCTTCGGTATTATTCTGCTCGCTGATATGCGCTATCGCAATCAGCCGCAAGTGCTGTGTGTCAAGCGCGCTTAAAAATTGCGCTGCTTGATGATTATTTAAGTGCCCAAAATCACCAGCGACTCGACGTTTTAAGGCCACCGGATACGGCCCACCGTTGAGCAGTTCCACGTCGTGATTGAACTCAAGCAAGAGACTGGTACAGCCTCGATAGGCGTCGATAACATGAGGGGTAATAGAACCAAGATCAGTGAGAATGCCAAGGCATTGACCCGCAAACGACAGCCGAAATTGTATCGGCTCACGTGCGTCATGAGGGACGGCTATTGAGCGTATATCGATCTCACCAATGCTGAAGCTATCCCCCGCGTTAATTTTAACCTGCCGATGCGCGCCGTCTATTTTGCCACTGGCAGCAGTACCATGGGTGAGGAATACCGGCAGCGCATAGCGTCGTGATAACGCGGCTACGCCCGAGGCATGATCCGCGTGCTCATGGGTAACGAGAATGGCATCGAGCTGCTCAGGGGACACACCAAGCCGGGCAAGCCGGCTCACGGTGTCTTTAAAGGTAAAACCGCAGTCAACCATGAGCAGGGTATCGCCCCCCGCAATCAGCGTTGCGTTTCCTTTGCTACCACTCCCGAGGGAGGCGAAGCGCATTAATTGATATTTCCTTTGAGGATCGTCAACAATGCCTGTTGGTCTCGACGCTCAATCAATGCTCCCTCTGGACCCATAAGAGTGATAAGCACCTCTTTGCTGTCATCCGTAGAAACCACCTTGAGCTCGTAGCGAAGGCCGGCAAGGGGATGATTCTCTTCGCCACCCCAGAGCCAATCGAACCAGCCACCCCCGCCCTCTCGCTGGGGTCCTATAAAGGTCAAATAGAACAGTCCATCGCTGCGATTTTTATCATCGATAACAAAGCCCGAATCGGGAATCGCTTTGTCCACTGAGGCCCAAGCTCGTGCAAACCCAAGCGTTAGTCGAAGCCGCGGATAATCCTCTTGATCTTCCAAGGTTATTCGACCTGAATCGCCCATCGCACGATCAGCCATCATTGACACTGGCGCGGCCTCGGCGCTGTTGGCAATAAACTGGGCTACATTGCGGAGCATACTCTGTTCAATCTCACTATCATCTGAGACTGCCGGCCAAGGCGTCGCATCAACCGTCCGATTTTGCTGAAGGACATGAAGCTCCGAGGTATTACGCTGAACCCCGGTCTCCACTCGAAATCGGAAGCGCGTCGGTAGCGAGCTATCCTTCAACGTGACATATTGGCTATCAATCAGCCCTGCCCGTGCGTCGGAAGCCGCCACCCCGATGCCTGACGACGTCAGAAAAGCGCGGACCTGAGGCCACAGCTTCCCCGGCGCTACAGCCACTAATGCCCAACTTTCATCACCCAGCCGCTGAATGCGCACTGCGTCGTATTCGGAGCCTGCGGTCAGAGGGGCTGGTCGCGGAGTGTCAAAGTCGCCCAATCCCACCACTTCGTTCGATATCGGTGGAATGGCGTAAATAGGCTCACTAGTCCCTGCATTAAGGGAAGGAGGAATGGTCATTTCAGCTAGCTCGGGAGCAGTTTGGTAGCGATTGGCGTTATCAGGAAATAGCCCGTCATCACCAAACAAGTAGCTACAGCCGGTCGTTAACACTAACGGTGCAATAATGAGTAATAATAGTGTGTTGTTCATAACTCAGCCTGCTTCATCGCTGCTCGTAGGGTAGAAAAATGGGTTCCTGACAGTGGTGTCAAAGGCAAACGAATACCGCTAGGTGTCATGTTTAGGTCAGCCATTGCCCACTTTATAGGAATGGGATTGGGCTCTACAAACAAGGCTTCATTCAAAGCGCACAGCTTATCGTCAATGACCTTGGCTGCTTGGTAGTCCTGAGCTAGCGCTAATCGACACAAATCGGCCATTAGCTTTGCCGCAATATTTGCGGTCACTGACACGTTACCCTTGGCTCCATGGCGTATCAACTCCAGCGCGGTCGGATCGTCTCCAGAGTAAACAGCAAAGGTTTCGGGCAATTGTTTAATCAACTGAGCGCCTCGCTCGACATCACCGGTCGCATCTTTCAGCGCCACAATATTACCCACTTCACTCAACCGTAATACCGTCTCGTTACTCATATCCACCGCGGTTCTGCCCGGAACATTGTACAAAACAATGGGTAAATTGACAGACTCTGCAACGGCGCAGAAGTGTTTATAAAGACCGTCCTGGGTTGGCCGATTATAATAGGGAGTCACCAATAGCGAAGCATCGGCACCGACTTCCGCCGCCGCCACGGTTAACTCGATGGCCTCATGGGTGGAATTGGACCCGGTGCCGGCAATGACAGGAATGCGGCCGCCCGCCTGTTGTACTGAAAATTTAATGACTTCGCAGTGTTCAGGCACGGTAAGGGTTGCACTCTCACCGGTAGTACCCACCACGCATAGAGCAGCAGTGCCTGCGGCGATGTGATAATCAATGAGCTTCCGTAGGGCGCTCCAGTCAATAGCGCCATCGGATTGCATGGGAGTTACCAGTGCAACGATACTTCCGGTTATCATAAGCTGTCACTCCACTGCACAATGGTTTTCTACGAGTATGTTCACAGTCGCGCAATTATCCACGTCAAACACTGATAAACAACCGTCAAGCGCACGTTCACTGGCACTTGCCATGGTTGCGCTGTTGATGACCTATGGGACCCCCGCGTGGTCTCAAGGTTCAATATGGCAGCAACCCAGCGATGTCGAGATACGCATTGAACCCCTATCATCGATTGACCAGCAATTTATGCGCGAGCAGCGTGCGCGTATTGAAGTACTCAGCAATCGGCTTGGCAGGCGCCTGACAGGGTCGCCTGACCGTGATCTTGAGACCTTGCAAATGATCCTCGATAAACACCTCGTGGCTCGGGATGACCGCTTAACACTACAGGCCATGGGCATTGTCTTGGGCGACCTGTTAAGCAGGCCGCTGCGTATGGATTGGGTAGTATACCGCGATCGAGCCGGCCGATCACGGGCCTTGAGTTACCGAGATCAATCTATTTATCTGTTTCCAGTAACCATGATCGCCCGTCGCTTTGAAGCCGGTAATACCTGCTCAATCGCTGATATTTATCAGCGTGTATTGAACGATACGCGCCAGCAGCTTCCAGGCGCCCGTTGGTTACAGGATTCATCGGACTGAGCGGGGCTGCTATTCATACGCCAGTCATACGCCAGCAATAGTCAGCGATTGACCGTTAGTGAGTGAGGCTTGGCCAATCAAAACTACGTTCGTAATCAAAGACTCCCGGGCCCATGACCATGCGATGCCGGGCACCCCGACTGAGGGGCTGATTCGTGTCATAGCCAGCGTCCCCAGGATAGAGAAAGACCATGCCCTCGGTCGCTTCATGCAGCTTTGGGAAGAAAAACGGCGGCTGCCGCTCAGTCACCATTCGCTCGAGCTGAGAAATCGAGCCAGCAGCTTCAATATCTGTCAACGTCACCAGGGTAGGAGGGGGAGCTTGTAAAGCGCCACTCAACTGCTCAGCGAGGGCCTGCTCGGGCTTTAGCCAGCGATAATCAACAATTTCACTGCCATCAACTATGACCACCGTGTTAGCGTCGACGGCGATAAGATAAAACCAAGTAGCAAACCGTCTTTTCACCATCTCCGGGGTCAGCCAGTGGGAGAAAGGCAGTAGTTTGTCGGGATCAATGTCAAATCCCGCTTCCTCTTTGAGCTCCCTCGCGGCTGCGATTCTCGCCCTTGCCTCGATAGTGTCGCCTGTATCTGCCGTATCGACCTTGCCGCCGGGAAATACCCAAGCACCGGGCATATGCGTCAGTTTAGCGCTGCGCTCCAGTAACAATACTTCCAGGCCTTCGCTACTTTCTCGGACCACAACAACGGTTGCCGAGGGCTTCGCCTCTGCAATGGCGGCCGACTCATCCTTGGTAACGAGGTTCATAACCTCCCCGCGCATTCCATACAGCGCACGTAGATATTTCTCGGGTCTTGCAAGCTGTCAATCAGTCGTAGCGGTTGGGCCAACTGGCTAAGCCATCGCTCTACCGCGGACACCCTCGGTGTTCGAACTGCACCGAATTCTTTAGCCACTTGTTCAATAAACAATTGCTCGAGACTCAACGGTACGCCCACCCGACGGACTGTATAGTCGTCAACCTCCGCGAGCGTCGCTGCCGCCGCTATGGCTGCATCCAGTCCCCCTAAAGAATCCACTAAACCTATATCCTTGGCATCGGCGCCACTCCATACCACACCGTCAGCGACGTCATTAACTTCATCGTAGGTCAACCCTCGGCCATGGGCGACTAAACCAACAAAGTCTCGATATACATTAGCAATGACACTATTGATAATTCGGCGCCCGGCTTTATTGACGCCAGTATCAAAGCGAACCGCGGAAGAGAGATCAGTGGTGGCTACGCCATCGACGGTAATTCCGGCCCAATCGTAGAGCTTTTCTATAGTGGGGAACGCTGCAAACACACCAATACTGCCGGTAATAGTCGCCTTGTGCGCCCAAATTTCATCCGCATCTGCTGCGATATAGTAACCGCCGGACGCGGCTACCGTACCCATAGAGACCACCACTGGCAGTCCAGTGTCTTTAATAGCGAGTATTTTTTGGCGCATAACTTCAGAGGCAAATACGCTGCCACCCGGAGAATTGATGCGCAGTACCAAACCAGCAATGCCCTCTAGCTGCGCCGCTTGTTCTAATTGCTCAACCACGGTGTCAGCACCTGCAAACCCTTGGGCGCTTTCCCCCGGAACCATTTCACCCTCAATCGGTATCACAGCGATCACCGCATCATCCGCTGTTGACTCGCTGTCCTTGTTATCTTCGGATCCATCACGATCCTCGCTAGCCACTACCCGCAGATAATTCTGAAAACCCACTGATTGGTAACGATCTTCCTCATCCGTTGCCCCAACGAGGTCGGCCAACAGCCGCTCTTGCCCATCGCGATTGAGCAATTTATCCACCAAACCGCTATCAAGCATTAACTGTGGTTGATCCCCACCAGCGATTTCCAGGCGATCGGGAAATTCAGTAAGAAACGTTTGTAGCCATCCCGATTCCAGTCCCCGCCCACTCTCGACCAATTCAGAATAAGTCGCCCACAGCGTTCCCATCCAGCGACCAATCACCTCACGCTCGCTATCCGACATAGTGTCACGCAGAAACGGCTCCACCGCCGATTTGTTTTCGCCAACACGAAAAACATTCATGGTGATTTTGACGTTCTCTAGCAACTCTCTGACATAGCTCTTATACACCGCGAAGCCATAAAGATTGATACCGCCTTCGGGGTGCAGTAGCACCGTATCAGCCTGAGAAGCTAATAAATAATGCCCTTGATCATAAAAATCGCCGGTAGCGACCACCGGTTTACCCGATGCCTTAAACGTGTCGATAGCTGTCTTAATTTCCAACGCCTGTGTAACTGATGGGCCCGCCAATCTCTGTAGGTCCATCACTAACACCGGTATTCGGTCATCGCTGGCCGCTTCGGTGATGGCCTTGATAAGATGGGGCAGTAACACTTCTCCTGACTCCCCTTGTAGAAACGCTTCTAGCGGCTCTAAGGGAGTTCGATCTTCCACCAGCACGCCTGCAGGATTGACCAGCAGTGCCGCTTTCTCCGGCATAGGTTCTGGTTGCCCGGCATTGAAGCCAATCATCACCATTCCGATAAGATAAGCCACTAATACAATAGGCAATAGAATGCTAATGCCTTTACTGACTGCCGTGAGAATTCGCCATAACCCACGGAAAAATCCTTTAATTGCTGTCCACAGCATTAGTTGGCTCCTGTCGATGATGAGACGGTATCGATGACTCCCACTTGCGCGGCTTTAAGTTCGCGCCCTCGCGTTCGGATATAAAAAGCAGCTGCTATAAAAACACCCACCACTGCGCTGACGCCAACGACAGCGATTACATCGTCGGGTTGGGCAAACAGTAATTCCACCGCGGAAATGAAGTAAAATAACAACACAAAGCACAGCCAGATAACAGCGCGTAGACTACCACGCAGCACGCTGGGCATAAACAGCAGCAGGGGTACCACCCGTAATAACCAGACCGGCCACGGGGCATCAAAACGCGCCACATCGACTACTTGCTGTCCCGCTAACGCGATCCAAAGCACCCACATCGACAGCCACAAGCCTTGACTCAAACCACTGCGTCTACTCATCAGCCAATACCCTTAACGCCAAGGACGCCACACGTTTTCCCAGCGCTCGGCACAACACGCGCTCGTGGTCATCGAGGGGCCGGTCATTGTTTTCACCCGCCCAATGACTAGCGCCGTAGGGAGTACCGCCAGCCGTCGTTTGTCGCAGAGACGGTTCGCTGTAGGGCAACCCCGTGATCAGCATTCCCTGATGCAATAATGGCAGCATCATACTGATCAGCGTCGTTTCCTGCCCGCCATGCAAGGAGCTCGTTGAGGTAAACACCCCGGCAGGTTTACCGATGAGGCTACCGCTCAGCCACAAGCCAGAGGTCTGATCGATAAAGTGCTTAAGCGGCGCCGCCATATTGCCAAAGCGCGTGGGACTGCCCAGCACCAAGCCCGCGCAATGGCGAAGGTCCTCCTCCTCGCAGTACAAAGGCCCCTCGCTGGGAATGGTATCTAGCACCGCCCGTGTCTGTGCCGTCACATCCGGCACGGTCCGTAGTCTCGCTTCAATACCTCCCGCTGCCCCGACCCCTCGCGCTATCTGCCCAGCCATGTCCGCAGTAGCACCGCTGCGGGAGTAATACACAATTAAAATATAGGGCGTTGAACTCATGGCATATCCTATTAGCAGGTATGATGGCGAAGGTGCAGATGTCTGTTTAGCTGCACTACACTGACAAGATGTACGATTGAGCGCTGACATTAGACTTGCAGCGTTCTAGAACAGCCAATGGACCCACACATGGAACGAGTCACAACAGCTCATGCAATGATACAGAAGTCCCTCGCCGGCACGCAGTACTTCTTCAGACGGTTTCGAACTGATCGCTGTTCAGAGATCGCAGCTTCATTGGTGTATATGAGTTTGTTTGCGCTAGTGCCCCTTCTGACCGTGGTCTATGCGGTAGGATCTGCCCTGCCCACTGGCGCTAATGTGCAGCTGCAAATTGAGCAATTTCTCACCCAGAATCTACTACCTGAATCCTCCCAAGAGGTGGCGGTATATTTAAGCCGTTTCTCTGAGCAGGCAAAGAACTTAACCGGCGTTGGCATTGGCATTCTAGCCATAACGGCCGTGCTGATGCTTCGCAATGTTGAACGAGCCTTCAATAATATCTGGCGAACCAAAGAGAATAGAGGTGCGGTATCAAGCTTCCTACTTTACTGGGCCGTTTTAAGTCTCACGCCCGTTATTTTAGGGCTAGGCCTCGGTATACAGGCCTATCTGTACGCGGTTGCCCAGACAATGGCGGGTATAGATGTTCTGGGCGTTGGCGTCTTTTTACTGTCCTTACTGCCTTTTTTTCTGAGTATTATTGGCTTATCTGCCCTGTATATGGCTGTGCCTAACTGCGCCGTACCTCTGAGACACGCACTGGTGGGAGGCTGCAGTACTGCCATCGCGTTGTCCATTGCCAAGACAGCATTTACGGCGGTCATAGCAAATTCCAGCTATGCGCTGGTCTACGGCGCCTTTGCCGCAGTGCCCGTCTTTCTACTGTGGCTGTATATCATTTGGACTATCGTACTGGGTGGCGCTATTGTTGTTCACAGCTTATCCGCTTACCAAAACAAAGAGCAGGCCAACAGACCACTGCTGCTCAAGGCCCTCGATATTCTCTATGTCTTGTGGCGTGCCCAACAGCGGGGGGAGGCAGTGAGCGAACTCACCTTGCTGAAAAATAAAGATGTCATTATTGGAGGGCTCGACGGAGAGAGCTGGCGTCACATTCGGGATAAGCTGACCGAAGACAAGTTAATGCGCCAAAGCAGCCAGGGCGAGTATTTACTCAGCAAAGATCTCAGCACGGTATCCCTTAACGCATTAAAGACAGTGATAGACGCCGAGCTCGGCGTTCCTTCAACTCCCGATGACGCTATGCCCTGGCAAGTCACTGCCCATGCGCTATTATGCGACCAACGGGACGAGCAGCAACACACACTCGCTGTCCCTCTGAGCAACTTGTTTTGTGACCCCAATGACAGCCTAGGCAGCCCCCACTAATGCCCCTAAATAAATGGTTTAGCTTCCAACGATGGATAGGCATGACACTGCTATTACTCATGACATCAGGGTGTGAAAGCGATAATGACGTACTCCCTGGTGTGGGCAATTGGCGGGTCATTAATTACTGGGCCATTTGGTGCACCCCCTGTCGAGAGGAAATTCCTGAGCTGAATCGACTCGATCAACTGACGGATATTACCGTTCTCGGCGTCAATTTTGATGGCAAAGAGGGTGCCGAGCTTGAGCAACACATTGCAGAAATGGCCATCGCCTTTGCGGTGTTGGACACTGATCCTAGTGGCAGTGTCAGTGCCAAGCGTCCCCAAGTACTCCCCACCACACTGTTAATTGATCCCCAAGGGCAGCTCCAGAAAACCCTGGTCGGGCCGCAAACCGAAGAGGCCATTGTAGCGATACTCACCGGGTTGGGGCGCTGAAAGATCGTCGCGCGCCACCGGCGGGCGGGACAAAAAACAGTTAAAAAAAAGGCCGACTTTGCGGTCGGCCAAGAAGGAGCCACTCATTGCGGGGAGAATCCAAAAAGCCGATTCTGCCTACTCGAACATTTCCCAAGCCCTGCACCCGCGTCAGGACCATTCCAGTAGTGATACATATGACCCGCCGGGCAGCAGAAAGTTCACTAACCATCAATTATTTTCTCAACCATAATGCGGAACCGGTCTGACCGGGCCCAGAAGATACCCCCACCTCCACCTCGACCAAGGACTCATCGCCGCTCTCCGCTAGCAATTGAGCCAGTAGATAATGTGCCAGTTCCTCTACCGTCACATTCACAATGGGCAACACAATAGTCTCGTCACGCAGAAAGCGCAGCATTTTGCCCGCGAAGGTGACCCGTACTTCTTGGTCATCCTCCTCAAGGGTTTGATGAGGTGAATTGCCTGCCACCAACATATATTCGTCGAGCCGATCACACAGCGTTTTCAAGCGCTTTTTATAGACGTTATAATCTGCTGAAAACCCATTGGGACCCATTGGCGCTACAATGCGTGCAGATACTGAATAATTGTGACCATGCAGGCGCTCTCGGTCGGTAGCCGAAAAGATCGTGTAGTGCGCAGCAGAAAACTTATGCGCTTCTTTATCAATGTAAAGCGTGGTGAGGCGAGGCATAGTGCACCAAGAACAGAGTAACGTAGCCTTATGGTGGTCAATACCGTCCCACAGTGCAAGTGTCTGGCCTTCGGCGCCGATCCATTGGCGATTGTTTGGCGTAGCCGGTTGGGTCAACAATGAAGTAAGGTAGCTCACATTGAGCCAGCCATTTTTAACAACACAAGGACGATGCATGTCCCGCATAGCCATCATCACGGGTGCCAGTTCAGGTATTGGCGCCGCTGCGTCACAGCAATTTATCGATCAAGGGTTCACGGTATTTAATGTGTCCAGACGGGCCTGTCCCGTTGCTGGCGTGAGGAATATATGTGGCGATTTGAGTGCTGAGGAGACGGTCATCTCCCTTGCAGACGACATAGCCACCCAAATTGACGCCCTAGCCCCCAGCGACATCTGCCTGGTACACAACGCAGCACTCATGCTAAAAGATAGCGCGGAGCAGTGCAGCGATGGTGACCTGCTGCGCGTCATGGCTATTAATGTCTTGGCCATAAACACCCTCAACCGGCGGCTGTTACCGCTCATGCCCGAGGGATCGAGTGTCTTATTTGTCGGGTCGACATTATCTGAAAAAGCGGTCGGTGGCGCGTTCAGCTACGTGGTGTCAAAGCATGCTCAGCTCGGCATTATGCGCGCCACCTGCCAGGATCTGATGGGGCGAGGCATTCATACCGCCCTTATCTGCCCCGGCTTCACCGACACCGAAATGCTCCGTGGCCATATTGGAAATGATCAACAGATCATCGACAGCATTAGCGGAATGAATAGCTTTGGTCGGCTCATAGCACCGACTGAAATTGCTAACCTCATTGTCTGGGGTCATAGCAACCCGGTGATCAACGGCTCGGTTATGCATGCCAATTTAGGCCAATTGGAGCATTAGCCCTATGAATCAGCCTCTCTTACAGGAGCGACGGGAACGGGTATTTATTGTTCTCGCGGCGGTGTTTTTATGTGCAATGACCCTACTCAACGTCGTGGGCATTACTCGCTTCATACAGTTAGGGCCCCTTGCTCTCGCGGTCGGGGTTCTCCCTTATCCGCTCACTTTTTTGTGCACCGACCTCATCAGTGAGCTGTACGGGCGCGCTCGGGCCAATTTTTTAGTCTCAGTCGGCTTAGCGCTGAACGTATTCATACTCGGCATACTTACCCTGGGGAATATCGTGCCTTCGGTACCACCAGAGGCAATGCCGCCCTGGCAGATATTGTCGTTAGCCGCGCCGGTCGCTTTACCCAACGGCGACGTGGTGGAAAACCAAATCGGCCTCTACCAACTCATTTACGCCACCACCTCTGGCGCCGTATTCGCTTCAATGCTCGCCTATGTCGCCGCCCAATACTGTGATGTTCAGCTCTTTCACTTTATGAAACGACTGACTCGCGGCAAACATTTGTGGCTGCGCAATAACTTCAGTACCTTAATCAGCCAGATGGTCGATTCGGTCATGGTTATTGGCGTCACTTTTGGGGCAGTATTTTATCGTGGGCAGATAACCTTTGAGGCTCTGCTTATTCTCGTCGGCAGTAACTACGCCTTTAAAGCTCTATCAGCACTCATTGATACGCTGCCGCTGTACTTTTTGGTGGCCAAGCTACGACGCTATTTAGCACTCGGGCCCAACGACTATGCCGTCGTCGTCACTGATCCTGAGACAATAACTTAAGCTCGTTTATCAAGGGTATTGTCACCGCGCGAGCGCTCGCTAGAGCAGCCTTATCAAGCCGAACCAATAGCTCGATGAGGGCGACTGCCGAGCGTTCTGCCCGCGCTAGTATGTAGTGCACCACCTCATCACTCAGCAGCAAGCCTCGACGAGCGGCGCGGAATTGCAGCATGTCGGCAAGCTCTTGCTCGCTTTGCTTGGGCAACTGAAAAATGGTCACACTCGTCAAGCGAGAGCGTAAATCGGGCAGCAAGGTGGTCAGCTCGCTCGGTGCTCGATCGGCACTAAACAACTGCCCATGTCCCGCGTCCCGTCGTCGATTAAATACATGGAACAACTGTGCTTGCCAATCAGGATGGGGCAGTACTGCTTGTATGTTGTCGAGGGCCAATAGGGGCACTGTCTCTGCTCCCTCGAGAAGCGCCTCCGGCGGTATATCAATCAGTTCGTCGAGGGGTAAATACAAGGCATCATTGCCCATCTGATGGCATACAGCCTGCAACAAATGGCTTTTACCGACGCTCGCAGGACCCCACAGGTAGCACTCCCCCGCTTGCGATTGGGCAAGCGTGCACAGCGTATCAAGCGCTTGGATAGCCGTTGATCGTCGCTGGAAATTCTCCAAGGTTGCCTCGTCATCCGTGACAATGTGGAGCGCAAGTTGGCCACCAACAGTCGCCACCATATTAGGCGCCCTGATAGGTGTCAGAGCGGCGGTAGTAATCGAACCCATGGCGGAAAAAAACATACAGTACCGCGGCAACAGGCAGTGCAATTAATACGCCCGTAAAACCTGCAAGCTGTCCGCCCACCATGAGCGCAAAAATAACCGCAACGGGATGTAAGCCAATACGATCGCCTACTAAAATAGGGGTTAAGGCCATACTCTCAAGGGTTTGTCCGAAGGCAAAGACACTCCCCACCCACAGCAATGGTAGCCATTCACCACCGAACTGGAACCACGCCACCAGCAAAGAGCTCCCGACGCCAATGATGGCGCCCGCATAAGGAATAATGGCCGCTAGCCCAGCCACTGTGCCCAACACAATCGCGAACTCAAGTCCGACTAACCACAAACCGGCGCTATAAATGATGGCCTGGGCAAGCATAACGAGCATTTGACCGCGCATGAAGGCACCAAGTACATCATTGGCTTCCGATACCATCAGCGAGACCTGTTGCTGCCAGGCTACTGGCACCAAATTAAGCAGCTTCTCAACGAGAATATCCCAGTCGCGCATTAAGTAAAACGCCACGACGGGGACAAGCATCAGGTTGAAGAGTGTCGCAATCAAGCCAATGCCCGAGCGGGTCAGCCCCGCTAGGGTCCCCGCCGTTATCTTGCCTAGAGATTGCCAATTGGCTGCCAACTCGGCTTCCCAATCGATACCGGGCAACTTAATGGGACCGACACTGAATTGCGCGTGCATCCAGGGCAATAACTCGAGGGACAGCCAGCGATATACCTCGGGCGCTTTTCGCACCAAAGCGTCCAACTGATTGATAAGCAGAGGCAGTCCTATCATCAGTATCAGAAGGAGTAATACGCTCAGTAAAAAGAACACCGCCGCTACGCCGGCACTTCTTCCAAAACCGCGGTTCTCCAAGCGATCTACCAATGGATCGCCCAAATAGGCAATCAATGCCCCCAACACAAAAGGCATGAGAATAGGGTGAAGAAAATAAATACTGACGGCCAGACCCCCAAGACAGGCTAGCGCAAAGGGCAATCGGTTGACGCTTGACGTGCTCACTGTGCTTGCTCCCAGATTAAGTTTAGCTCGCGCCCTTCGGGCGTATTCAGTAACGCTAGACCAGCACCTGGCGGCAACAATTTTGACAGTGCCGCCGCGCTATTGACGCCACCCACGCTCAGGCGTAATACATCGGCCTCTACCGCAGCAACCCGTACGCCGCTTAACACCGCTATCGATTCAAAAATAGCGAGCACGTCGCGATAGTCATTGTATGACGCTACCCGATTAATGACGACTGATAATTGCTGAAAGTCCGCCTCGGTCCCAAGCCTGACAGCATAGCGTGCCGCCATAGTATCCACGACCATATCGACCGCTCGCGCTGTTAAGCCTGTGGACTCAACTCCTTGATCTTGACGGCTCAGCTGCTGATCGCTATTGACATAAAGCCAGTTGGCGAGCCGTCGACCCTGACTCAGCTGAACAACGCGTCCTACCAAAATATGCTCTGTGCCGTAACGCGTTGATGCGCCTTTGATTTCAGGGATGACTTTTCGCCAAGCGCTATCGGGGGTCAATGCCGCGGCATCCTCTAAGTCTAGTAACGGTAAGCGCAGTGTGATACCACGGGCAGCGAACGCCTGAACCAGCCCCGCAATGAGTTCATTATCGTGCTCCCTCGACGCAAATCGGCGAGCATTCGAATCATCCATGACCAACCATACCAGTACGCTTGGACGGCTCTCATTCCAGTACGTAGCACCTGACTCACGCAGCGCCTTTTTAACAGCAGCTCCGTCGAACTCCACCAACAACTCCAATGCACCGTCTCGATCTTCGTAGGTATACAAAGACAAATGGTTGCGGGCTTGTGAAATAACCTCGCGTACCGCAGGCAGTCGAACGACCTGCTCATCCCCCGCCACTCTAATGAAGACCTGCGCTAACGCCTGCTCTACCGTTTGGCTGAGTATCCGCTCACTGCGATCGGCAACGGGTAATTGCTGCCCAAAGAATGAGGGTTGACCGCTGACTGACTCTGTCAGTAGTAACAGCCCTGCCAGTCCAATAATTCGCCAAATGCTATTCACCGGTAAATATCCCCAAAGCGTCAAAAAAAATAGCCGTAAAGGCAGTTTAGCAGTGAAAACCCCCTTTAGTCGCTTTCCTCAGCGCAGCGTAAACAGTAATCTGTGATCCCCTGAATGAGATTCGACTATGAACGACAAACAGAGTCCGCGCCAATCGCTGACTTACCGTGACGCCGGCGTCGATATTGATGCTGGAAACGCGCTGGTAGAACGCATTAAAGCGGTGAGTCAACGCACACGCCGACCCGAAGTGTTATCGGGGCTCGGGGGCTTCGGTGCGCTATGTGAAATCCCCGAGTACTATCGTCGGCCGGTATTGGTCTCTGGTACCGACGGCGTAGGCACCAAGCTGAGGCTGGCAATGGATATGGGCCAGCACGACACGATTGGCATTGATCTGGTCGCCATGTGCGCCAACGATATCGCCGTTGTCGGTGCTGAACCGTTATTATTTCTTGATTACTACGCCACCGGTAAATTGGATGTCGATATTGCAGCAGAGGTAGTCAGCGGTATAGGGCGCGGCTGTGAACTCGCCGGCGCGGCACTGGTTGGCGGTGAAACCGCTGAAATGCCGGGCATGTATGAGGGCGATGACTACGATTTAGCCGGCTTTTGTACCGGCGTGGTTGAAAAAGATCACATTATTGATGGCCACAGCGTCGCCGTCGGAGATGCACTCATTGCACTGCCAAGTAGCGGCCCGCACTCCAATGGCTACTCGCTTATTCGTAAAATCATTGACGTGACCGGCGCCGATTTGAACCAGCCGTTCCCACACGCTCAGAGTTTAGGCGCTGCGCTCCTTGAGCCCACCATTATTTACAATCGTCCTCTACTGGCGCTGCAGCACGAAATTCGTCCCCACGCATTGGCGCACATTACTGGGGGTGGACTACTGGAGAATATCCCGCGCGTGCTGCCTGAAGGGTGCCGGGCGCGTGTTGATCTCGCGAGCTGGCCGCTACCGGCCATCTTTCAATGGCTTAAAGACGGCGGCAATATGGCGGAAAATGAGCTGTTCAGAACCTTCAATTGCGGTGTCGGCATGGTGCTTGTTGTCGCTCAGCAAAAGGCTGATATTGCCATCGAGTTTCTCAATGGACAGGGCCTCGCCGCCTGGCAAATGGGTGACATCGCTGAAGGGGATAAAGGCGTCGAGCTCATTTCATGAATGAACTCCGCCCCCGGCTTGCCGTCCTTATCTCGGGTCGAGGTAGTAATCTGCAGGCTTTTATCCAAGCCTGTCAGGGGGGCCAAGTAAGCGCAGATATCGGCGTGGTGATTAGCAATCGGCCTAACGCTGGGGGCTTGCAAACCGCCGCTCAGGCCGGACTTGAGACCTTGGTTCTCGACCATAAACGCTTCCCAAGCCGAGAGGCTTTCGATGCTGAGCTTGCTCGGGCCTTGCACAGTGCCAAGATCGATCTGATTATTTTGGCCGGATTTATGCGTATTCTCACCGCCGATTTCGTCAACCAGTTCCAAGGTCGCTTGGTGAATATTCACCCTTCACTGCTACCCAAATATCCGGGGCTTAACACCCATGATCGCGCTATCGATAACGGCGATAGCGTGGCGGGTGCGACCGTTCATTATGTCACCCCAGATTTAGATGGTGGGCCACCCATTGTGCACGTCAAGTGCCCCATCCGCCCCGACGACACAGGCGCATCCCTCGCGGCCCGACTACTGCCCATGGAACACATGATTTATCCGGCCGCCGTACAGCTCCATTTGACTAAGCGCGTATATTTGGCTGAGGGGCACGCGTATTTCGATGGTAAACCGCTGCCGCCGGATGGGATAGACTGGGCGGCGCTACCAGCCCAAGACGCGCACTTATGACGATGACCAGCACCGGCGTTGTTCACCATCCAGCCATTATGGCTAGCACCTACGCGAGTATATTACTGCTCATATGGCTGTGGCCGCTATCGAGCAACGCCGCAACGCTGCAACCCTATAGCGCTCAATACGCAACGACTGTCATGGGTGTGGGTGTCACGCTAGAAAGGCGATTGACTGTCGATGATGCGGGTCTGTACACCTTGACTAATGAAGGCGGTGTTTTTTTGGCACAACTTAAAGAAGTCAGTCGCTTTAGCATCAATGAGGGGCAACTTCACGGCAAAGGCTTCTCCTATCGACTCAAGGGCATAAGCCGCCGTGAGCGCGCGGTTGAATTTCGACCCGATGAGGGAACGATACGCAGTTTGCGCAAAAAACGCTGGACCGAGCACCCATGGCAGCCCGACATTCTCGATCGGCTCAGCCAACAAGCGCAGCTGCGCTTAAGCCTCATGGCTAGCGATGAGCCACCAATATCTCTGGCTTTTAATGTCATTGACGGGCCCCGCATAAAAACCCGCACCCTGGCTTTTATGGGTCTGGCGACGATTGAGGTAGAGGCCGGTACTTTTAGTACTTGGCACTTCAAACAAGTCCGAGAGAACAGTGAGCGCCTGTCAGAGATATGGGTCGCCCCTGAACTGGACTTCCTGATGGTAAAAACCCGCCATGAGGAGGACGGTGCGAACGTCACGATTGAGTTGAAGGATAGCTCACTGTTGCTACCAAGCGACCACTGACGCGCTCTCGCCGCGGCGGCCCAGCAGCTATTTGCCACACTCGCTATGCCTTGGGCAGAGTCACCCCGCGCTGGCCTTGGTACTTACCGCCCCGGTCGGCGTAGCTGGTCTCACAGACTTCATCGGACTCAAAGAACAGCATTTGCGCCACACCCTCATTGGCGTAAATGCGCGCCGGCAAGGTCGTGGTATTGGAAAACTCCAGCGTCACATGCCCTTCCCACTCGGGCTCTAGGGGTGTGACGTTAACAATGATGCCGCAGCGCGCGTAGGTGGATTTTCCTAAGCAAATAGTCAGTACATTGCGAGGAATACGAAAATATTCCACGGTGCATGCCAAGGCGAACGAATTAGGCGGGATCACACAGCTATCGCCTTCAACATGAACAAAACTGTCCTCATCGAAATGCTTGGGGTCGACCGTCGCCGAGTGAATATTGGTAAATACCTTAAATTCACGACTGCAGCGAACGTCATAACCATAGCTCGAGGTCCCATAAGAAATAAGCCGATTGCCGCCTTTCTCTCGGACCTGTCCTGGCTCAAAGGGTTCAATCATGCTTTGTTCTTGAGCCATTTGGCGGATCCATCGATCTGATTTAATACTCACCGTCTATCCTCTGTGGTCGTTACTGGGGTGTCGCTCAGCGCGCGTACTGATGTTCGGGGCGACGGACAATGACTAATCATCACCCATGCTAATACTCGGTCCTTGCGCGGGGAGCGTCGTCGATAATTTGGCGATCACCGCTGTCGCAGCCGCCATTATCGCCTGTGCTTCAGGTCCGTCGGGGGCGACTTCAAGCATTGACTGACCCGCATCGGCCGCGGCTCTCATGGCCATGGACAGCGGCAAACTCGCGAGTATATCCACCCCGTATTCCTCGGCCATGGCCAGGGCGCCATCGGCGCCAAAAACGTGTTCTTCATGCCCACATTCACTGCAGACATGCACCGCCATATTCTCTACAACGCCTAAAATGGGCACCTCGACTTTGGCGAACATCTCGATGCCCTTGCGGGCATCGAGCAAGGCAATGTCCTGGGGAGTGGTGACAATAACTGCACCCGAGAGGGAGGCCTTTTGTGACAGGGTGAGTTGGATATCGCCAGTGCCCGGGGGCATATCGACCAATAGAATATCAATGTCACCCCACAAGGTTTGCTCGAGCATTTGCACTAGCGCACCGCTGGCCATGGGTCCGCGCCACACCATGGGCGTACTGGCACTGGCCAGATAGCCCATGGACATAGATCGAATCCCCTGTACCTCAATCGGCAGCAAGTATTTACCGTCTTTTTGTTGGGGCGTAACCGCATCATCAACCCCCAGCATGCGCTGCTGACTGGGGCCATAGACATCTGCGTCGAGTAAACCCACCGATAATCCCTGAACCTTCAGGGCAATCGCGAGGTTCATGGCAACGGTGGATTTACCCACCCCGCCCTTGCCCGACGCGACGGCAATAATATGCTTGGGCTTACTGTCCATGAAATCTCCCTAGGGTTGTCATTGGCACCGAGTACAGTATACCCCGACAGGCATGAAACCGGCGGCCCATTCGGGTAGACTCACGGGCTTATTTTCGTCAAGTGATGCGCATTGACCATGACCGTGGCCCCCCGAACCCTTTTAGTGACCTCAGCCCTGCCGTATGCCAATGGCCCACTGCACCTCGGACACATATTGGAGCAAGTGCAAACCGACATTTGGGTTCGTTTTCAGCGCTCTCGAGGCCACCATTGTTTGTATATCTGCGCCGACGACGCCCACGGGACCGCCATTATGCTGTCTGCGGAGCAGGCGGGGGTGACGCCAGAAGCCCATATAGCCGCAGTGAAAGCACACCACCTCGAAGACTCCACTGGGTTTCTGGTCAGCTTTGACAATTATCACTCAACCCATTCAGAGGAGAATCGCCGCTGGTCAGAAACCATTTACCAGCGCATTGAGCAGCAGGGCCATATTAGTGTACGAGAAATCACCCAAGCCTATGATGCTGACAAGGGACTGTTTTTGGCCGATCGTTTTATTAAAGGCAGCTGCCCGAAATGCAAGGCCCTCGATCAGTACGGCGATAATTGTGAGGCTTGTGGCGCGACTTACGCCCCGGTCGATCTGATCGACCCCGTCTCTGCGCTGTCGGGCACCACGCCTGTTGACCGGGCTTCGGACCATGTGTTTTTCAAGCTCGGTGACTTCGACGCGCTATTACGCGAGTGGACCCGGAGTGACAGCCTGCAGCCAGCCATTGCCAATAAACTCAACGAGTGGATCACCGCGGGATTGCAGGATTGGGACATCAGCCGAGATGCGCCCTACTTTGGCTTCGAGATTCCCGGTCATTCCGGCAAGTATTTTTATGTCTGGCTCGACGCGCCGATTGGCTACATTGCCAGTACCCAAGACTACTGCGCCCGCACCGGCGAGGATTTTGAGCGCTACTGGTTGTTAGACAATGACACCGAGCTTTACCATTTTATTGGCAAAGACATTGTCAATTTTCACGGCTTGTTCTGGCCCGCCATGTTACACAGCGCGGGTTTGCGCATGCCCACTGCGGTCTATGCCCACGGTTTTCTCACCGTCGACGGAACGAAGATGTCCAAGAGTCGGGGCACCTTTATTATGGCCAGCACTTACTTAGCGCATTTAGATGCCGAGTACTTGCGTTACTACTTTGCCGCCAAGCTCTCGAGTGGCATCGATGACATTGACCTCAATCTCAGTGATTTCATTCAACGCGTCAATGCAGATTTGGTGGGCAAAGTCGTCAATATTGCCAGTCGCTGTGCGGGCTTTTTACGCAAGTCGTTTGACAATCGAATGAGCGCAACCTGCTCCGAGCCGGCGTTGCTAGCCGAGTTCATCCAAGAAGGTGAGGCCATTGCCGAGTGCTATGAGGCACGCGAGTTTAACCGTGCCATGCGCGACATTATTGCCCTAGCCGATCGGGCCAACCAATACATCGATGAGAAAAAGCCCTGGATCATGGCCAAAGAAGCGGGCCTTGAGCAGGACGTTCAGGATGTCTGCTCGACGGGTATCAACTTGTTTAGGGTGCTCATTACTTACTTAAAGCCCGTGCTGCCGGACATGGCGGGTCGGGCGGAGGACTTCTTGCAGGTCAATGTCGATTGGCACCGTCTTGACGGACCGCTCACCGACCATCAGCTAGACACCTTCAAACCGCTGCTGCAGCGAGTTGACCCCAAACAGGTCGATGCCATGGTCACGGCGAGTAAGGCTTAAGATCATAGCCAGAAAATATTGTTGCCGGTGGTGTATATTCCTTAGAATAGAGCGAGCGTTACCCGTCCATCCTTCGCCTTGGGAGTTAAACCATGCTGTCTGATTACGCGCTGCTTCTCGTCGGTGCAGTGCTAGTCAACAATTTTGTGTTAGTGCAGTTTCTAGGACTGTGCCCATTCATGGGTGTGTCCAACAAACTGGAAACCGCCATGGGCATGTCAGCGGCGACGACCTTTGTCTTAACCCTCGCCTCTGTCTGCAGCTACCTCACCTACAACTATTTGCTTGAGCCTCTGGGCTTAACCTATCTACGAACCATTAGCTTTATTTTGGTCATAGCGGTCGTGGTCCAGTTCACAGAAATAGTAGTGCGAAAATCCAGCCCACTACTACACCGCGTCCTCGGAGTTTATCTACCGCTCATTACCACCAACTGCGCGGTACTCGGTGTCGCGCTGTTAAATATCAATAAAGCCCACAGCTTCACCCAAAGCCTGTTCTATGGTTTCGGTGCAGCGCTGGGCTTTTCTCTAGTCCTCGTCCTCTTTGCCGCCATGCGCGAGCGCCTGACGGTAGCCGATGTGCCCGAGCCTTTTCAGGGTGCGGCCATCGGCATGATCACCGCCGGATTGGCATCACTAGCCTTCATGGGCTTTTCGGGACTGGTGTAAGTCAATGCTGGGACTGCTAACCCACTATCCCTTGCTCACAGCGCTGACAGCGCTGCTGTGTTTGGGTATGGTATTTGGCGCGCTACTTGGCTTTGCCTCGGTCAAGTTTCGTACCGAAGGGAATCCCCTCGCCGAACAAATTAATACCCTGCTACCTCAGACTCAATGCGGTCAGTGCGGTCATCCCGGCTGCCGACCCTATGCCCAGTCGATTGCCGACGGCGGGGCCATAAACAAGTGCCCGCCCGGAGGTCAAGAAACCATTGATGCCTTGGCGAACCTTCTCGATATTGAGTCTCAGCCTCTCGATGCCGAGCATGGGGTAGAAAAAGAGTCCCGAGTGGCGTTTATCCGCGAGGACGAATGTATTGGCTGCACCAAATGCATTCAAGCTTGCCCAGTCGATGCCATTTTAGGGGCCGCTAAGCTCATGCACACGGTCATCGCCGATGAGTGTACCGGCTGTGATCTGTGTGTAGAGCCCTGCCCCGTTGACTGCATTGATATGGTGGTTCGTAAAGCCGGCATTGCCCACTGGAGCTGGCCCATGCCCGCATCCCCAGAGCACACCAATATCATCGCCACTGATAAGGAAGCCGCGTGAACAGCGTTCACACTATTCATGGGGGTATTCACCCGCGCGAGGAAAAACAGCTGTCTCGCCCGGGTCAGGTCATTGATGCGGGGTTACCCCATGAATTGATTTTACCGTTGTCGCAGCACATTGGTGCACCTGCGGAGCCTATTGTGAGCGTCGGCGATCACGTGAAAGGCGGCCAACGTCTAGCAGAGGATCAGGGCGCCGTCAGCGCAGCGGTTCACGCCCCCACCTCTGGACACATTACCGCGATTGACATGCAACCCGTGCCGCATCCGTCAGGACTAACCAATGTGTGTATTCGCCTGACGCCCGATCACGCTGACGAGTGGCTAGTGTTGCAGGGACTAGCTGACTATCGCAGCGAAGCGCCAGACACTGTCATTGCCCATATCCGCGCAGCGGGTATTAGCGGTCTTGGGGGGGCAGGCTTTCCAACCGCCACTAAATTACTGGCCCGGGAGCGCTCCGCCATCCATACGCTCATTATTAATGGCACCGAATGCGAACCCTATATCACTGCCGATGACACCCTTATGCAGGTAGCCGCCGAGCAGATCGTTGCGGGCGCGGAAATTCTCGCGCACATTCTCGGCGCCGAGACCATTCTTTATGGTGTGGAAGACAACAAACCGGCGGCGTTAAAGGCCATGCGTGAGGCGCTGGCAGCGAGTGATGATGCCCTTGGCCAGCAACAGGTCGTGTCATTTCCCACCAAGTATCCGTCTGGAGGAGAAAAGCAGCTCATTGAAATCTTAACGGGCGAGCAAGTGCCTTCTGGGGGCTTACCCGCCGACCTAGGTATTGTCTGTCAAAACCCTGGCACCGCCGTGGCCGTGAGGGACGCCGTCATTGACGGCAAACCGCTGACCGATCGATTAGTGACGGTAACCGGCCGCGCTGTGAGTCATGCCAGTAACTACCGGGTGCGCTTAGGGACCCCCATTGCTCATTTGTTGGCGCTAGCGGGTTTTACGCCCGGCTCTCGTCAGCGCCTTATTCATGGCGGCCCCATGATGGGCTTTGCTTTGGAGACCGATGCCGTACCCGTGGTCAAAACCACCAACTGCGTGCTCGCACCGACCCAGGAAGAATTACCCGCACCGCCGCCAGCGCAAGCCTGCATTCGCTGCGGTCTGTGCGCCGAGGCCTGTCCGGCCTCGCTATTGCCACAGCAGCTGTATTGGTACGCCCGGGCCAAGGACCAAGAGCAACTTGAAAAACACCATCTGTTTGACTGCATAGAATGCGGCGCCTGCTCCTGGGTCTGCCCCAGCAGTATCCCACTAGTCCAGTACTACCGCGCAGCGAAAAGTCATATTGTCGAGACGAGAGACGACAAACAACGGGCAGAGCGCTCCAAGGGGCGCTTCGAGGCACGTCAGGAGCGGGTAGAACGGGAGGCTGCCGAGCGAGAGCGCAAACGAGCGGAGCGCAAAGCGACGGCTCAGCAAAAAGCGGCGGCGTCAGAGGCGGACGATCCGGTACAAGCCGCTATTGCCAGAACCAAAGCGCGAAAAGAGCAGGCCGCGCAAACGAAGGATGCCAGCTGATGGACTTCCTGCGCATTACATCTCCCCATGGACATGGTCCATTGTCCACGGCCAAAGTCATGCAAACCGTCTTGCTAGCGACACTGCCCGGGCTGGCGGCTATGACCTGGTTTTTTGGCCCCGGTACGCTCATCAATATTATTTTCGGCGGCCTCATTGCCTTGGCACTGGAGTACGCGGTCATGGGTATTCGCCAACGCGACCCGCTGTTTTATCTGCGCGACTACAGCGTCTTGGTCACGTCGACACTGCTGTGTTTTGCGCTGCCACCCTACGCTCCCTGGTGGCTCATCCTGATCGGCGTCGCTAGCGCGGTGTTACTGGGTAAGCATGTGTTTGGCGGCTTAGGCTATAACCCCTTCAATCCCGCCATGGTCGGTTATGTGGTGCTGCTCATTTCCTTCCCTTTGCAAATGTCGAGCTGGGCGGCACCGAGAGGGCTCGGGGAGGTGCCGGGGTTCACCGATGCCCTCACCGCATTATTTTTTGCCCGTGATTACGACGCCGTGACCATGGCAACCCCACTCGATATCATGCGCCAAAACACCGGCTTGCTCATGGACGATTTATACCGCGAGGCGACACAATTCGGGCAGTGGGCGGGAGTGGGCTGGGAGTGGGTTAACCTCGCGTTCCTCGCCGGCGGCGTGTGGCTGCTCTATCAGCGCATTTTTACGTGGCATGGACCGGTGGCCATGCTGGCTGCCATAGGACTGTGCGCAGCAGCGGGTTTCGACGGCGGCAGTTCCAACAGCGGTGGCTCGCCAGTATTTCACTGGCTCAGTGGCGCCACCATGTTTGGTGCCTTTTTTATTATTACCGACCCGGTCAGCTCTGCGGTGTCCAATCGTGGCCGACTCATCTTTGGCGCCCTCATTGGTGTTTTGGTGTATATCATTCGCGTCACAGGTAACTACCCCGACGCGGTGGCCTTTGCGGTACTGATTCTCAATTTTGCCGCACCACTCATTGACCAGTACACGCAGCCGGCCACCTACGGTCACGATCGGAGTAGCGAATGAAAACGATGGTGGCTATCTCGCGAAGTGGCCTGTTGTTAGGGCTGTTCGCGGCCATGACGACGGCACTTATTGCTTGGACCTTTCTGGTGACTAAAGACGATATAACCCAAGCCCAGCGCGAAGCGGAAGCCAAGCAGCTGTTGCAAATATTTCCTGCGTCTAGCCATGACAACAGCTTAATTGACGATCAATTCATTATACCCGCCGACCAATCCTTACTAGAGGGGCGCGAGGATCGCTTGGCTTACCGTGCGCGCAAAGATGGCAAGGTCGTCGGTGTCATTTTACCGGCAACCGCCCGGGACGGTTACTCAGGGGATATCCGGCTGTTGGTCGGTGTCCGCCGTGATGGACGTATCGCCGGTGTTCGCGTGGTGGCGCACCGTGAGACACCGGGCTTGGGTGATGCGGTAGACGCCAATAAATCGGATTGGGTCCTGAGCTTTAACGGCCGTTCCCTGGATAATCCTCAGCCTAAGCAATGGACAGTCCGTAAAAACGGCGGTGACTTCGATCAATTTACCGGTGCCACCATTACCCCGCGAGCAGTCATTATTGCCACTCGCAAGGTGTTAGACTACGTGGCAGTCAACGAAGAGCAGCTCTTTTCCTCGAGCGCCCACGTGGACGATACCCCGCCAGTGGTGGTATCGACAGCTGCGGAGAATGCCACATGACCGATGTCTCCTACCAAACACTGACCCACAATGGCCTGTGGAAAAACAACCCCGCCCTGGTGCAGTTGCTGGGCCTGTGCCCTCTGTTGGCGGTATCGGCGTCGGTGGTCAATTCCCTGGGGCTTGCGGCGGCGACCATGTTCGTGTTGATCACCTCCAATATCTCGGTCGCACTCATCCGTAACGTGGTCTCCGACACCGTTCGACTCCCGGCGTTTGTCATGATTATTGCGGCAGCGGTGACTGCCATTGAACTGCTGATGCAGGCCTATACCTATGAGCTCTATCAAATCTTGGGTATTTTCCTGCCACTCATTACAACAAACTGCGTCATTTTGGGTCGGGCTGATGCATTTGCATCGAAAAATCCACTGCTACCCTCTGCCTACGATGGCTTCATTATGGCGGTGGGTTTCGGCGCTGTGTTGGTCGTCTTGGGGGCTATACGCGAGCTGTTGGGCACCGGCGGTCTATTCGCCAACATGCATCTGTTGTTTGGCGAAAGCGCACGGGCATGGCAGATCACGTTGATTGATGACTATCAGTCGTTTTTGCTGGCTATCCTGCCGCCTGGCGCCTTCATTGTGGCGGGTTTGCTCATTGCGGTAAAAAATCAAATCGACGCCCGAGCCAAGCGGCTCGCGGCTCAAAACGCTGCCGAGATTGTCGTTGGCGCCAAACGCGTGCGAGTGACGGGTAAGATTTCCTAGCAGAGTCGCTGCCGACCCTGCATGCGGGGGTTACCTCCCACTCATTATTGCTCACCCGGGGCAGGTGCGCCGCCATCACCGACGACTAGGGTATTGAGTATCTCATCGACGGCGGCGTCATCCATTTCGGCATTTTCCTCATCGCAAAAATAGGTCATGACAACGAGTACGTTTTGAGCCGCCACCAGCCACTCTCGAACGTACGCGCCCTCTTCAGTAAAACGACCTTGCACCCCGGTAAAGGCACCGACAGTCACCGGCTTCCAGTCGCTAATTTCCGGGGATTCCTGACGGGCCATAGCGAGTAGCTCATCATCCTCAATAGGCCCTGTTTGTTTACACAGGGTTGTCAGCGACAGCTCGCCGACGTCATCGCTGTCAACAATAGTGACCACTTCATCTTCTTGCTCGGCCGACCATTCTTGGGGCAGTAGCAAACACCAGTAGTCGGTTTCGAGCACGTTCATGGCAGCTCCGTAGGTTGCATGACTAACGTCATTAGAATGGCATCTTCACGGCCCGCAGGGCTAGGGTAATAATCCGCCCTGCGCCCCCCTGCAACAAAGCCGAGTCTTTCATAGAGACGACGCGCGCTACCGTTACTCGCTCTGACCTCTAAGTGGCAGCTCACCGCGTCTGTCAGCCGCAATTCCGCCAAGGCCGCTGACAATAAGCGGGTACCGACGCCCGCCCCGCGAAACGCCGATGCCACGCGAATATCCAATAATTCCGCTTCATCAACGACCACTGAAAACCAAGCGATAGCGATGAGTGTCTGGTGTTGGTGAGAGGCCCAAGCACGGCGGGTCGGCTGGTGGTGTTGGGCAAGCCATGCTGATGGCTTGGCCACCCCGGGCTCGGCATACAGTGGCGCCAGCTCAGCGGCCGAAGGGGCAGCGCTTAGTCGTTGAATGCGCTCAACGAGCGCTGACATGGGGTTTAAGCACTGACCAGGTTTGCCGCTTCATCTCTGGCTTAGCGAGCATGTCGACGGTCCCGGGCACCGCCAGGCGAAGCAAATTCAATGCCTCACTGACGAAAGGTAGAGTGGCGGTCCCCAGCAGGATAATGCCGGTCGCCGATGCATCTTTGGCTAACCGCTGTAACTGCCCAGCCACGCTTTGACGGGCCGCGTTGATATCCTTGGGCAAATGGGGATGATTGACCATGGGCCAGTCAAACTGTAAGTGCTGAATGGACACCCCTGGGCCATCGAGAACCCGGCCCATGGCCTGAATAAGCTGCAGCTGTTCTTGACGCACCAGTCCTTCAGCGAGAGCCTCAACCCACAGCCAACGACCGGTAGAGGCAATGAGTAACTGAAAGCTGACTGGGGCATCAAGCGTAGCGCCGGCTGACCCGTCTGTCGCGGGGTGGGCCTCTGCTACCGCAGCAGTCGGCGGTAGATCTGCGCGCTTAGCTGGCGAGCTGTCGGGTCGGACACTGCCCCGGTGCAAGCTGGCCCGCAATCCGGCAAACTCGGGGCTGGCGTTAGGGTCATTGGACCGATCAGAGCCGCCCCTTGTTTCAGTCAGAGCGTTGCTCTCAGGGGCCGTAGGTACGATTGGCGCTTGATACACGCGCACTGCCGGTTTGGCGCCCGCCCCATCGCCGACACTGACTAGGGGGCTGATTCCTAGTTGATTCAACAGGTAATAACGGCGGTACTCAGCCCTGAAAAAGCCCTCAACTTCACTCATCTTTGATCGCCTGAATCGATAATCGGCTTATGGCTCCGGTTCCGGCTCGGGCGGAAGGCAGTCGTAAATCAATACCACTTCATTGCTACTGCTACCAGGGATTGAATAAGTAATCTGTATTCGATCATCGGTATCAGGCTGATTAGCCTCCGTCCGCACGGTAATACCAAAGGTGTAAAAAGTAGCCACAGACGTATTCGGAACCGACACCTCCGGACTCACCACTTCACACTCCCCCTCACCCGAAGCACTCAAAAGAGTCCCCAAGGGAGGCATATTACCGTTCGCATCCTCGATCTCGAGCGTGTAGCTGCCTTGGACAATTGCATCAACAGCCGGATCCACCAAGGTCCCCGTACTGTCTCGTAGACGGGTGCGTAAAGCGGCGGCGTCATCAGGTCCGGCTACCAACTCTACTTGGTCATACACCGTGACCAACGCCGAAGAACAGTCGCTACTGTCAGCCTGACATGCCAACCCATTAAATAGCTCGCCAGATGCTGGTGTTTGACTGTCCCAAGTACCATTCAAGGCACCGTCTCCAGCATCAACGTCAAGGAAGAACTCTCCAACATCAAACGTCCCACTCTCATTGTCATCGCGATACGCTTCTGTATTGGCCTCAAATGACTCGCCAAGATCGTAGTAACCATCGCCATCTGCATCTAGAAAAGTTTCTTCGCCAATGACATATGCCAATATACCCACCCGATTCTGGGAACAGCTACTGGAAGCCGCCGGTTGACTAAACCAAGTCGCCGTGCATCGTCCTGTTTGTGTTTGACAAGCACCTGACGGGCCGTCATTGCCGACACCGCCACACTCGCTAGTGAAATTGACGACCGTACCGTCGGGTACTGGATTACCAAAACGGTCAAATACAAGGGCGGTTAACACCACCTCGATGTCATTGACAACTGCAGCACTGGGGGGATTGAGTACGTCAGCAGCAACAGAGAAGCGCCCCTGACTGGGAATCCCCGCGGAGATACTGAGGGCGTCTGACACCACTGACAGCGCATTCGCATCGTTCGACGGATCATCATCTGGATCACTACTCGGAGACCGTTCAGTCGTCGCGATAACTCGAACCGGGGTGGGCACTGTGCCAGCACGGACTACGGCACTCACGCGCCCCGACGAATCTGTTGTTGCGGTAGTATCGGCAAGGTCAATACCTCCAGTTGTAGTGCTCAGCTCAAAATCAACCCGCTGTCCAGAAATAGGCTCGCCAGAGCCATCGCGCACTTCAAACGCGACGAGTGCGCGCTCCTCGAGCGACGTGCCACCACCGGTCCCCCGCAACGCTATATTACCGGGGCTAGCCGAGACAAACGTGATAAAGCGCTCATCAGCGGCGGGAGCGGCACCCACCGTTAGGTCTATGGTAGCTGTTTGGGGTGATGCGACACCCGGTTGCACCAAGGTCACTGTCACTGTATCGCTGCGGGCAGCACAGTTTTCACCCGCAGTATAAGTCACCGAGAGCACGCCCCCCACGACTGTGGTAGTGAGTCCCGAGTCGAGGGATGAAAAATTATTCAAGAGGCAAGCGCTATCGAACCGCACTTCTTCCATGGTATCTGTGCGATCACCATTGTCGTCAACGATGACCATCAGTAGTTCAACGGCACCCAAGTAACCGACGGTACTCGATGGTAGCGCACGAATACTGCCGTCAATAAAGCTTGATGCATCGTCTATATAACCCAGTCGTAACGGATCGATAATGGCCGTCACATTGCTGTCGATGGAGACCGATCCCACCGGGCCGTCATAGGTTGCAGTCAAGACCCCCGCTCCCGTTTGCCCATCATAGCGCAGCTGAAACTCAGCTACGCCACTACTGTCGGTGAGGGTCGTTTGATTATCGGGTGAAATAGCACCACTGACTCCCGCGAGGGACAAGGTAATAGGTCTGCCATTAGGGTTGGATATACCCCCCAAAGTGACTTTGACCGTGAGTGGTGCGCTTGATGAGAACGCTGAGTTCGCCGTCCCTGCCGCCGTCTCTGTAGCCAACGCCAATGTGTATGCAGGAACCACGCTGGCATCCACCGCTTCAATGTTTAATTCCACGGTTAGCTCCGCTGATCCGGAGCCATAAGAAGCCGTGAGAACGCCTGCGCCCGTGACGGCCGTAGCGCTGACGGTAAATTCAGCTCGACCCTCACTGTCTGTCAGTGCAGTGCCGTTACTGGGGGACACGGTGCCAATAGTTGATGACAAACTCACAGATTCACCGGCTACGCCCGTGCCGTCGTCGGTCAGGCGTAAGGTCACGGTCAATGGCTCTATGGTGGAGAATTCAAGGCTGGAGTCTCCAGCAGGATTGGTCGTTGACTCAATTATCAATGCATAAGTCTGCTCAGAGTCAGGATCAGGGTCAGGGACATCAGGCCCCAAAAAGCCCCCGCCATCACTACCGCCACCACCGCAAGCGGCAAGAACCGCTGCCGCTAACAAGAGTGTAAACCACCGGATTATCGTGCGTACCTCTTGAATGCGCATTATACTTCTCCCCCGTTAGCCCGATTGACATACCAAATGCATACACAGGCTCTAATCCTAACATGGGTATCCATAAAAACAGACTTAATAAGCCGACCAACTATGACTCTACGCCCGTTGCTTTTGGTTTTACTTAAGCTGCCAGGCGTACGAAAAAGCGCGGACAGCCTCACCGATACTCAAGTGACCCCTGATGACAACTAAACTGAGTATTTCTGTGGTGCTGTTTCATACCGAGCCGACCATCCTCAGTAACACCCTTGAATCATTGCTCGTGGCGACAAAAGACATTGACTGTTCAATAACCCTCTGGCTCATCGACCAATCGGATCATCTTCCCTATGCCGATCGTGTTCGGCACCAATGCGAGCATCAGCTCGACCATACCCATTTAGCGTGGCGATGGCTGGGTAACGTGCCAAATGAGGGATATGGCGCTGGGCATAACAGAGTGCCGGTGGAGGAAATGGGGGATTTGCATCTGATTTTGAATCCAGATGTCACGCTACACAGCGATGCTCTCGCGGTCGGTTTAAACACGTTCTCAGCAAACCCCACGCTTGTACTGGCCGCACCGAAAGGACTGCATGCAAACGGCAACGAGGATTATCTGGCCAAACGGTACCCAACAGCACTGGTACTGTTGTGCCGAGCACTCAAAATATCTTGGCTTACCCGCTACTTTAGTCAGCGGCTAGCCGATTATGAATATCACGATTTAACAGATAGTCCGGCTATGCAACCTATCACTCTCGCCTCTGGGTGCTTTATGCTGGTTAAAAGTCGCTCTTATATCGATAGTGGTCGCTTCGATGCCGGTTTTTTTTTGTATTGGGAGGATTATGATCTTTGTATGCGGATGGCAGACAAAGGCCTAATAGCTCGACTTCCACACATGCAGATCATCCACGATGGTGGTGGAGCCGCGGACAAAGGCTGGCGCCATATAGGGCTGTTCACTATGGGTGCAATACGGTTTTTCAATCGCTGGGGCTGGAAATGGTGTTAATACGCACAGTGACTAGGACGTTTTTTGGGGGGATGCACCGTACCCATGCAATACATGCCTTGTTTCATCGCTAAAGTTCATCTATTTTTGCTATTCGTCGTTCGCAAATTTAAGATGCTAAAAGAAAATGCTACTTCACCAACCTATTGATTACCACGCCAATCGCCGCCCCGGTCACACCGCCCTCAGCGCTCCCGATTATGAGTGGAGCTATGGAACATTGGTGCAAAAATCCCACGCCATAGCAACGCTGCTGGCTGAACTGGGGGTCACTGCGGGGGACAGAATAGGGGTGCTTGGCTTAAATTCAGCCGCGCATTTTGCCGTTATGATCGGTGCCAGTCGCATGGGCGCCGTGACCGTCTCGGTGAACTTTCGACTAGCGCCGGCTGAACTGGCCTTCATCCTCGATGATGCACACATCGATGTGTTGTTTGTGACCGATAACAGTATCGATGACGTCATTGACCAGACAGTGAAGCAACGGACACTCGCGACGCGTGTGGTGGCAAATCGGGACGACGCGTTTGAGCGTTTAGACACGGTACTCGCTTCAGTGGCTGAGCCGTTTCTTTGGGACGATTATATCGACGAGAACACCCCGGTACTCCAGCTCTACACCAGCGGTACAACGGGCAAACCCAAAGGCGCGGTCATCAGCCACCGCAACCTAACATCGCTGGTACACATGATGGCGCTCGCCAACGATGGACTCTACACCCGTGACACAGTAAATCTGGTGGTGGCACCGTTATTTCATATTGGCGGCGCCGGCGTTACCTATATAGGCCTCGCCCACGGCGCCCACAACTTAATGCACGCGGCCTTCGATCCTGTTGCCGTTGTGGAGACCATTCAACGCCAATCGGTCAGCACTATGTTTATGGTACCGGCCATGATTCAAGCCATTGTCAAACTGGTCCCTAACGTTCAGAACTACGATTTAAGTTCCCTGCAAGCTATTGCTTATGGCGCGGCACCTATCAGTGCGACACTGCTACGGGAAGCCTTGGCGCTGTTTGCATGTGATTTCTCTCAGGTCTACGGGATGACCGAGACTACGGGCACGGTCATCGCGCTGCCTCCAGAAGACCATCAACGCGCATTGGCGGGTCAACCCCATTTACTCACCTCCTGTGGCAAAGCCTGTCCCGGCAATGAAGTCAAAATTATTGATGAGCAAGGCCATACGCTAGGTCCCAACCAAACCGGCGAAATCTGTTTACGGTCCTCGAATAACATGCTCGAGTACTTCAATCGCCCTGAGGCAACTCACACAACGTTAAAACAGGGTTGGGTAATGTCTGGGGATGCAGGGTTTATTGACGAGGAGGGCTACATTTTCCTGCGCGATCGGCTCAAGGACATGGTGGTCAGCGGCGGTGAAAACATTTACCCCGTAGAGGTCGAGAATATTTTGGCTGGACTCCCCGGGGTGATCGAAGTGGCGGTCATTGGCGTCCCCGACGAGACATTTGGCGAAGCACTGCTGGCCCTATTTGTCATGGCATCGGGCCACGCCATCGCTATCGATACCGTCGTCGACTTTTGTCGAGATAAACTCGCGGGCTATAAAATTCCACGTCAGCTACAGGTGATCGCCGCACTACCGCGAAACCCCTCGGGCAAAATCCTCAAAACTGAGCTCAGAGAGCCCTATTGGCAGGGAGTGGATCGGCGTATTGGCTAATAGTCATTGCCTGCTGGACCTGCTAGATCGGCAACACGTCATAGCCCACTGTCATACGCGCCTTGGCTGTCGCTAATGGCGTAGTGCCATGCCACAGATAAGATGGAAAGACCACTAAAGCACCCTCCTCGGGCTTTATCCAGTGATCCGCCAATAGCGGCTCACGCGCACGAAATCCCGGCTCGCCAAAGCTAATCCAGCCCTCACGCTGACCGGCATTCACGGCATCGGGCACCGTGACATAAAAGACACTGCTCATCCAGCCCGCAGAATGATAATGATTCTTGTGGAATCCCCGTTGATGCAGCAACACCGACCAGGAGTCGGAGAACCCTACATCACCGGTATTGCGCCCAAGCAAAGGATGTGTTGCGTCGTGGGGGAGCTGCGCCACAATAGGCTTCAATTGTTGGTATAGGGCATCGCATAACTGTCGGATGAACGGCGCTTGGCGACTGAATAAATCATCTAAGGTCTGGGTGCCACATACCACCGATTGCTCAACAGGGTGCCGTGTCGTGGTATGCAGTGATGTCAGTGCCGACCTTAACTGTGCGATAAAGGCCGGACAATCGTCAAACCCAGCAGGGGGTTCAACAGTGGCGATATTGATGAATCGGTCGTAGTTTGACACCCACTCATACTCATCGTCTCGCTGGGTGTAGCGCAGGGCCGTCAGATACAGGGCCCAAAAGCCTTGTTCCAAGGGATAATCACGTACCAATGCCGACAGCAGGGCCCACGCTTCCTCGTAGTCACCGGCCGAAGCTAAAATAGCCGTCGCCAGCTCTTGCTGGCTATCAACCCACCCACGCTGCTGAGCCGCTGCCTCTCTGGCTGCCAGCACCGCCTCATCAAATTGCCCCAACTCGCGACGCACGCGACTTAATTCTCGTAATAGGGCGGCCGGTTCGTCGGCGACGGGTAATGCGGTCTCTAACAGCGTGAGAGCTTCACTACCCCGATCATTGAGCAATAATTTGCGAGCCAGCTGGGTGGTAAATACCGAGTTGCCCGGGGATTGCGCCAACACCCGTCGGTATGACAATAAATAATCCGGGTGACCCATGACACCCAGATAACCATTGAACCAATCGTGCAACTCGATGTTGTCAGGCTGACGTTCAAGCGCGTGCCGATAAGCGGCAATGGCCTCCTCCTCTCGACCCGCCGAGGCGAAAGCACTGGCGAGATTGCTATGTATGTCTCCAGACTCCGGTTCGCGTATCGCTGCCGCCTTCAATGCGTTAGTCGCATCATCTACATAGCCCAGCATTTTTAGGGAAATACCTAGGCCATTGAGCGCAGTGGTATTGTCCGGCGCGCCAGCCAATACCTGTTGAAACAGCGCCACTGCTTCTTGCTGTCGACCCTGATATTGCACACACTGCGCCAAGCCAAGACGTGCATTGATAGTCTCAGCATTCTGCTTCAACACGCTGACAAAGGCCTGCTCCGCCTCTGCCCATTGCCCTAAATCGAACAGTGTCTGGGCACGACTCATCTGACAGGCGATATGTGTCGGCTGCGCGATCAATGCCCGGTCATACATAGTCAGTGCTTCATTGAAACGACCGGTGCTGCGACATAAATCGCCCAAATGAGTCCGCACATCGGGTTGCTCACTGAGGGCAAGGGATGCGCTAAACCCAGCTTCTGCAGCCTCTATCTGGTCGAGTCCTTGATGAGCCAAGGCAAGTAACTGCCAAGCATCGGCACTATCCGAGTGGCGTTCAACGACGCTCAATAACAACGACCGTGCACCGACAAAGTCCTGGGCCTGTAGGTGCTCGAGTGCCGTTGACAGTTGCTGTGGTAAATCCATCATCAGATCCAAAGTAATACTAAGGGTTAACTATGCGACTCTGCCACTCCCCAGAACCCCTCGTACTGATCACTCGACGCTGAGGGTGGCTCAGTAGCAAATGGTCGATGGCCGTGGGAAACACCGATATTACGTAAAAATTATCGGGCATTTGACGATCAAGGCTGTCATCTGCCGCCGCGCTAGTTCCACGCGGCGATTGACTCGCTGGCGGCTCGCAGTGATCAGCCCCCGGTGCGGGCCAAAAAAACTGCGCCTGCGCTGGGGGCGAGAGCTGTTGCCAGACCCGCTCTCGGCGCTGATGTTCAAGACTCAAGTGGGTATACAGCGTGGCTTCTCCTGTGATTCGAAATTGCTCGCGAGTGACGGTGAAATACCAACACAGTTCCACTGACCGGTTGTTCTCGAGTTGACTCACTTTTGCGCTGCGACTGTCGGTAATGATTAGCGGCGATTGGCCGTCCTCATCCATACCACGGTACACCACCGTTCTGACCTTGGCCGCGCCATGGGTATTGGTAGTGGCGAGCTGAAAATAACGACTGAAAGCTTCCCGTTTATTGCGCTTAATCGCCTTGTTGAGGGTTGTTATCCAGAGATAATCATTGGCCTGCACGTGAATCCCTCACACTTAGCTGATCTGTTATTCTACTGTAATTGTCACTCGCCCCGTGAGCCAAAAATTCCTGACTCTCGATCCAAAAGGACAGCGCTATGTCACTTATTCCCGCCGATAATCACATGGGAATCTTCGCCATTGTCATGGTGATTGCCGGACTGTCATTTTTGGCTGAACGTACCCGCATTGGCGGCCTATTGACCGGCACAGTTATCGCAATTTTAAGTGCCATAGCCGCCGCGAATCTCAATATTATCCCCCATCAAGCCCCCGCCTATAGCTTCATTTTTCGTTATATAGTGCCGGTGCTTATCCCACTGTTTCTCTTTCAGGCTGATCTACGTCGGTTGCTGCGCGAAGCGTCGCGTACCACGCTGGCTTTTGCCGTCGCCACCCTGGGCACTATTGCCGGAGTAATCATTGCTGCCACCGTTCTAGATTTGAGCCATTTGGGCGCAGCAGCAGGCATTGAGCCTGACCGGCGTGAAGCGGCGGTGGTGGGTTTATTTGCCTCTACGTATATTGGCGGATCAGTCAATTATGCAGCGCTAGGTGAGATGACCGGCCTCAATAGAGACGCCTCATTTTTTTCTGCGGCCACCGCCGCTGATAATCTGTTCAGTGCTGTTTATTTGAGCCTTATGGCGCTGATACCCGCGGTTCATTGGGTTGCCCGCCGTTTTGTTCCCAATGCACAGTTATCGGCGCCACGCGATGGTACTGCGGCCACTACGACCCCGGTATCAGCGGCATCGCTGTGCCTCGCCATTGCCACAGCAGTCTCGTTGGTCGCCCTAACCGACCTGCTGGTAGATGTGGCTCAGCTTGACGGCTGGCGATACATTATTTTGACCACCCTCACGCTCATTCTCGCCACAGCCGTGCCGCAGATTCGCCGATGGTTCAGTGGCGCCTTCGAATTGGGTGTGGCCCTGTCATTTGCCTTTTTCATCGCCATCGCCGCGGGCGCTAACCTCACCGCAATGATCAGTGTAGCCCCCATACTCATCGCCTTAGTGGCTATACTGCTGTCAGTACACCTCTTTGTATTGCTGGTCGTGGGGTCGTGGCTGAAGCTCACCCTGGCAGAGCTGTTGACCGCCTCAAACGCTGCCATTCTGGGTGCGACCACGGCGCCCGCGATGGCCGCCGCAAAAGGATGGTATGACCAAGTCACTCCCGGAGTATTAGTGGGGGTTCTCGGCTACGCTGTGGGCACCTTTGTCGGCTCGGCTCTTTTTCACATTTGGTAACCTAAACAGCAGACGATAACATGCGGCTTGGTATCACAGTGCATCAATCACACTCAGCGCGGTATTGGCAGCTATCACTGCTGATTCTTGCGGCAGGCACTATTTACCCCATTCCCTATATACGACAAAATTTTGAAAACTCCATGCTCGAGACGTTTCGTATGACTCAAGCACAGCTGGGTGAGTGTAGTTCGCTATTAGGACTCATGTTTTTTCTCACCTATGCGCCCAGTGGCTGGTTAGCTGATCGTTTCAAACCCAATAAACTGCTTGCGTTTTCTATGGCAGGCACTGGTCTCCTGGCGTTATGGCTCGCGACCGCACCGCCCATTGCTCATATCAAGGTGATCTTTCTAGGATTGGGCATCACCAGTGGCTTAACCCTATGGGGAAGCTTAATAAAGACAACGTCCCTGCTTGCCCCGCATGATCAGCAGGGACGGTACTTTGGATTACTGGAAAGTGGGAGAGGCATCGTAGAAGCGCTGCTGGCGACCATTGCTCTCGCACTATTTGCCTTTTATCTTGAAGAATTAATGGCTGATACGTCGACTGCAATGACGGTAGTGATCAATTTTTACGGGGGCACTGCACTCGCGCTGTCACCGCTAATTCTCCTATTCCTGCAAACGCCGGAGCGGGCTGCAGCTGATCCGGCCCGTCATCATGGTCTCGGGGGTACTTGGGCTGACATTAAAGTGCTGATAGGTAATCAGTCGGTGTGGCTCTCTGGACTCGTTATTTTGATCGGTTACCAACTGTTTTGGGTGACCTATTCATTTGCTGGGCTTCTTGAGAGTGTTTTTGGTCTCAGCGCGATTACCGTGGGCACCATTACCGTGGCTCGTCTATGGATGCGTCCCATAGGGCCTCTCGTAGCCGGCTTCCTGGGTGATAAGTTTCATGCGGTGCGATTTTTATCTTGGCTACTCTTGGCAGCAGCGATAGCCTTAGTGTCCATGCCATTGTTACCTCTCGGCGCAGGCCTGATTGTATTACTGCCGATTGTCCTTATTGTTTCATTGTTAACCTTTGGTATTCGCGGTATTTATTGGGCGACACTCGATGACTGTAATGTCTCTGCTCCCACTCGCGGTCTGGCTATTGGACTGATTAGCGTGCTCGCCTACACACCGGATATTTATGTCCCCATGGTGCAGGCTCTCTGTCTGTCAATTTGGGAAGGAAAGGCGGGGTATGCTGCCTATTACAGTGTATTTGCAAGCACTGGCGTACTGGGCTTTTGGGCGGCTAGGCGCCTAGTGAAGATCTCTGAGCAGTCCTCAGGTTGATCGGTTCTTCGATAATATAAGGGTGGAATATGGACCTTAACCAAACGCAACAACTCCTTCAATATGCCGGTGACTATGGCACGACAATCCTTTTCAGTTTGGCGATATTTTTCGTTGGCCGCTGGTTGGTCACCCGGATTGTGGGGCTTATTGAACGAGCCCTGCTCAAAAAAGCCAACGATGAAACGCTAACGAAGTTTCTGTGTTCTATTATGCGCTGGGTGGGATTACTGTTTGTTGTCATCGCCGCACTCGATCAGCTCGGCGTTAACACCACATCGCTGGTCGCATTATTAGGTGCCGCAGGTCTCGCCATTGGTTTGTCACTACAGAACTCACTGGGTAACTTTGCAGCGGGTGTCATGCTGATTGTCTTTAAACCCTTTAAAAAAGGTGATTTTGTTGAGGCGGGTGGCGCTATGGGTACTGTCGACAGTATCCATATTTTTACAACCACCATGACGACCTCAGACAATAAAGAGATTATTATTCCCAATGGTAGTGTCATAGCCAGTAACATCACCAATTTTTCAGCACGAGCCACTCGACGCGTCGATATGGTCTTTGGCATCTCCTACGACGATGACATCCGTAAAGCAAAAAGCATCCTCGAATCTATTGTGGCTGAGGACAAGCGCGTACTTGCAGAGCCGGCACCTGTTATTCAAGTGAGTGAACTAGCCGAATCGAGCGTTAACTTTATTGTTCGCCCTTGGGTTGACGCCGAAAATTATTGGCCCGTACTGTGGGATACCACCGAAGCCGTTAAATATCGATTTGATGATGAGGGCATTAGCTTTCCATTCCCACAAACCGATGTCCACTTACACAACGTCGAGCGCTGAAACGTCGAAAACACCACGGGTTACACCGCTGAAAATCACCGGCTCAGTCGTCAACATGAGCCCCGTCACAAGGGAACATGGTTGCTCGTATCACCCTCGAGGAGGCGTGTCACCGGGCCACCTTTGATACCCGCATACACGACCAAGATAACTGCCGCTTCATCGCCAATATTCGCCCCTGCGTGGGGCTGATTAACGAGCTCTATTAAGGCCTCCCCAGCTTTGAGTTCGGTGCGATCACCACGTGGCGTACGGACTTCAAGATGCCCCTGTAACAATACCCCTGCAGTGGCATAAGGGTGCTCGTGAAGAGGTAAGCGCATGCCCGGCGGAATCGTTATTTTTACGACAGACACCTCCGGCTGGCCGTCGCTGTAAGGGGGTAATAGCGCGCCGTTCCACATGGTCGTTGACTGACTTAACACGTCGACTTTAATGGACTCCAGTGTGGCTAGCGTATCGTCGGCTTGCCCAACGGCCACCACACAAAGCAAGCACCCTAGGGCTATTATCTTGGTTGGCAAGCCTTGCATAACACTTCCCTTTTTTATGACACACCGTTGCCGGAAGACTGTTTTTAGTTCAACGTCACTACTCGTATCACTTGCCCACCCTCGGCATTTGTGGGCTAAAAGAAGTATCCGCGCATCCCTATACAGCGTCAAGACAACCCCTCGCTCACTGTGACTAGGAACCTTGGGTGCAAAATCTTTGCTAAGATGTAGGGGCCGGCGCCGGGCTAAGGCAATACATGAGCCGCACACAGGGCAGTGAGTGTATCACTACACTTAGGGGTGGCGCTGCTATAGACACCAGCGATCGAACGACCATTGAAAGGGACATCTTTTATGCGAGCTAAGATACTTCATATTGTTTTTGTCAGCTGGGCGCTCATAGCAGGCTGCACTACTGTCACAGCGCAGGAAGACGAGATTAGCGCGCTTTATGGGAAGTGGCGCGCTGCGGTGGAAAGCAGCAATATTGATGGTTACCTTGCGGTACTTCACGAGGACATTAGTCTACGCCCTCCCGGCGTATTAGGACTTGATGGCAAGGCTGCTTATGGGCGCTTTTTAGTCCCAGTCTTTAGCAGCGCTAATTATGCTATTCAGATAGATACTCCTCCAAAAATCACCCTCCTCGGCACGTCTGCGATTGTGGAGTATGACTACACCATTTCTCGACATGTGGTCGCTGAGGCAACAGTAGAATTGCAGCCGGGGGCTCTGCAGGCGGCCACTACCTCAGCGCACTATATTGATATTGTGACCCAAGATGACGATGGCGCGTGGCGGGTTCGACTACACAGTTGGTCTGATTCACCTAGCCCAACACAGTGATGAGTGACCACCAGCAACCCTATGACGGGCAAAATAGCCGGCACAGGGCAACCCTGCGGGTCGTGAAGATACTATTGGGGCCGTGTTATCCATGAAGGAGTCCATTCAAGATCAACTTCTGCGTGCGGGCCTGACCGATGCGAAAAAACACAACGCAGTCAAAAAGAACAAACGCAAACAACCCAAAACTGCCAAAAAAAATCGGGGTATTGTTGATGACCAGGTGAAGGAAGCCGTACGGCAGTCAGCGCTGAATAAAGCTCAGCACGCTAGAGACAACAATGCCGTGCGCGATGAGGCGGCAAAACGCAAAGCCATCAATGCTCAGATCAAGCAGTTAATTAATGTCCACGAAGAACCGCGTGACGCGGCGGGTGACGACTTTCATTTTACTGACGGTAAACACATAAAAAAAATGGCTGTGGCGAACAGCCAGCGAACGCGATTGATCTCAGGCCTACTAAAAATTGCTAAGCAGGGGGACAGCTATGCGCTACTCCCCTCGCCGGTTGCCGATAAAATAGCCCAGCGAGATATCAGTCGCATCATAGATTGTCGCGATACCAAGGAACCAGCGTTAACGACTGAGGAACAAGAGTGGTATAAAGACTTCGCGATTCCTGATGATCTTGATTGGTAGCCAGGGTTTCATAGCCCGAGTCGGCACCTTGCTCGACACCTTGCTCGACACCTTGAAAGTCCCGCTTTATAGCATAGCGTTCGCCTAGTACCCCCACCCACAATCCTGTGGGCGACGCCAATGACTATCAGCCCTTCACAAACGAAAAAACCCTCAGCCCGTAGGACTGAGGGTGTTTCTTTAGAAGCCTGGCGATGACCTACTCTCACATGGGGAAACCCCACACTACCATCGGCGATGCATCGTTTCACTGCTGAGTTCGGAATGGAATCAGGTGGTTCCAATGCTCTATTGTCGCCAGGCAAACTGGCATGATGGGCAAGGTTTTCACAAAACCCATCAAATAGGGGGGTAAATCAAAACTGAATCTCGCACTGGTCTATTGACCAGCTACACACTATAACTTGGACACAACATGCCCTACATGGTGTAGGACCGTCTACTCCTGCCTACGCAGTTTCAACGCCAGAACTGTTTTCTTCACGCTTGCGCGTTAAACAACTTGGATTATATGGTCAAGCCTCACGAGCAATTAGTACTGGTTAGCTCAACGCTTTACAACGCTTCCACACCCAGCCTATCAACGTCCTAGTCTTGGACGGCTCTTAAGGACCCTCAAGGGGTCAGGGAGAACTAGTCTTGGGAGGGGCTTCCCGCTTAGATGCTTTCAGCGGTTATCCTGTCCGAACGTAGCTACCGGGCAATGCCACTGGCGTGACAACCCGAACACCAGAGGTTCGTCCACTCCGGTCCTCTCGTACTAGGAGCAGCTTCCCTCAATTCTCCAACGCCCACGGCAGATAGGGACCGAACTGTCTCACGA